>SMTZ1_10003315_pt1 | contig 41169 bp, 40 predicted proteins | sample DeeMarSWOR136_30_FD_25667 | JGI IMG/M metagenome (IMG submission 25667) | reverse complement strand
GTTGACGTTATTAGTGTCTTTCAAGCTGTAGGTGAAGTGGCCAAAGGCAGGATGACCGAGGCTGAGTTGCAGGAACTGGAGATGGTCGCCTGTCCTGGTTGCGGGAGCTGTGCCGGCATGTTCACTGCTAATACAATGAATTGTCTCAGCGAAGCTTTGGGAATGGCTTTGCCGGGTAACGGCACGATACCGGCGGTGGAAGCACGGCGCAGGCAACTAGCCTACAAGGCCGGCCGGCAAGTCATGGAAGTGCTGGCCAAAGATATTCGACCAAGAGACATTATCACCAGGGATGCTCTGTACAACGCCTTTGCTGTGGACATGGCCTTGGGTGGCAGCACAAATTCCGTGTTGCATCTCACCGCCATAGCACATGAGGCTGGGATAGATTTTCCTTTGTCCTTGGTAAACGAGATTAGCGAGGCCGTTCCTCATATTTGTAAACTGAGCCCAGCCAGCGATTATCATATTGAGGATTTGGACTTGGCCGGTGGCATTCCTGCGATATTGCATGAGCTATCGGGATTGCTAAAGCTGGAGGCACACACAATCTTGGGTAAGCCGATTGGGGACATAGCCAGGAAAGGCAAAGTGAAAAATAGAGAGATAATCCGCCGCCTGTCGCAACCGTATGCTCCTACCGGTGGCATTAGCATATTATTTGGCAATTTGGCGCCTGACGGCGCCGTGGTGAAAAGCGCTGCAGTAGCGCCTGAGATGCTAATTCACCGGGGCAGGGCGAGAGTTTTCGATAGCGAAGAAGAGGCTACGGCGGCGATAATGAAAGGCAAATTTGGGCCGGGTGAGGTAATCGTCATTCGCCACGAAGGTCCTAAGGGAGGCCCGGGAATGCGGGAGATGTTAGCAGCCACATCTCTCCTCAGCGGTATGGGTATGGACAAGGAAGTGGCTCTCATTACGGATGGACGCTTTTCCGGAGGCACTCGAGGAGCAGCCATTGGTCATGTCTCTCCCGAGGCAGCGGACAAAGGGCCGATAGCGGCTTTGCGGAATGGGGATGTTATTAGCGTAAACATACCTGAACATAAACTGGAAGTGGAATTAAGTGCAAAAGAGCTAAAACAACGGCTGACTTCGTTGCCTGCCTTCAAACCCAGGATCAAGACTGGCTATCTCAAGAGGTATAGTGATAGAGTAAGCTCGGCCAGCACCGGCGCGGTATTTACCGAATAAGGATCAATTATGAAGAAAACGGGTGCTCAGATTCTGTGTGAGAGTCTAATTAAAGAAGGGGTAGAGGTCATCTTTGGCATTCTCGGTGGTTCAGTCTTGCCAATATATGATACCTTCCCTCAGTATCCTCAGCTCCGACACATACTAGTTCGCCATGAACAGGGAGCGGCCCATGCCGCCGATGGATATGGTCGGGTTACGCACAAAGCGGGAGTATGTATAGCTACTTCAGGGCCGGGAGCTACCAATTTGGTCACCGGCATTACCTGCGCTTATATGGATTCCGCACCCATGGTAGCTATAACTGGCCAGGTAGCTAGACCTGTTATTGGCAAGGATGCCTTCCAGGAGACTGACATCACGGGCATTACCCTTCCGATTACCAAACATAACTATCTTGTTGCCGATGTTGGTGAGCTGGCTGGAATCGTTAAAGAGGCATTTCACATTGCCCAGACAGGAAGGCCGGGACCTGTGCTTATCGATATACCGCGAGATGTCCAGCAAGAGCAAACAGAATTCGTTTATCCTGATAAGATTGATTTACCCGGCTATAGGGTTATCTCTCGTGGGCATCCAGCTCAAATTAAGAAAGCAGCCAAGCTCGTTAACGAGGCTGAACAACCTGTTATCATCGCTGGTAGGGGAATAATTATTTCTCAAGCCTACGATGAGTTCAAGGAATTTGCTGAGAAAGCACAAATACCAGTGGCTCACACCCTCCTTGGGCTGAGTTCCTTCCCGGGAGACCATATACTTGATCTGGGCATGATGGGGATGCATGGGACAGGTTGTGCTAATATGGCAGTGCAAAACGCTGACCTCCTTATCGCTATTGGTATGAGGTTTGATGATCGGGCTACGGCAAATACCAAAGAATTTGCTCCTGATGCCCGCGTCATTCACATCGATATTGATCCCGCAGAAATTGGAAAGAATATCCCCGTAGATATTCCTGTAGTTGGAGATGTAAAGAGTGTGCTCACAGCTCTGAATGAACAGATTGAAAGAAGAGAGCACGTGGATTGGCTTTCTCAAATAGAACAATGGAGATGCGAATATCCATCCCAGGACATCAAGCAAAGTGATGAGTTATTGCCCCAGTATATTGTTCACCAGATTTACGAAGCCACACAAGGTGATGCCTTAGTAGTCACTGGGGTGGGGCAGAATCAAATGTGGGCGGCTCGATATTTCGTTTATACCAAGCCCAACAGCCTTATTTCCGGAGGGGGCTTGGGCCCCATGGGATTTGAATTACCTGCGGCCATGGGAGTTAAGGTCGGTTGTCCGGAGGAGGTGGTATGGTGTGTTGCCGGCGACGGCGGTTTTCAGATGACTATCCAGGAATTGGCTACCATAACGCAGGAGAACATTGCGGTAAAAATGGCTATCATTAACAATGGGTATTTAGGCATGGTAAGACAGTGGCAGGAGCTATTCTATGGACGGCGCTACGTTGACACGAAACTTTGGAATCCCGATTTTGTTAAAATTGCGGAAGCGTATGGTATTCCTGGTCTCAGAGTGAAACGCAGAGAGGAAGTCATCCCGGCTATACAGAAGGCCATGGAGTACCCGGGAGCTTTTCTGCTTGATTTTCTTATTGAGCCCGAAGAAAACATCTATCCCATAGTGCCGCCAGGGGAAAGCCTAGCTCGATTCTTTGAGCCATCGCGAACAGAAATATGGGAACGAAAGGTTGGGGTATCAACTACAGAATTCTAGCAGCCAAGGGAAGAGCTTCGTGAATTGGGGGACTGCATGGGATCTGTCTATGGGAGGGCAAGTTGACTGATACAAAACATACTTTGGTAGCTTTAGTGGAAGATAAACCAGGGGTGCTCAATCGAGTGGCTAGTTTATTCCGACGGCGCTCTTTTAATATTCAAAGTCTTGCTGTAGGTGGTAGCGAACAACCCGGCTTATCCCGCATGACCATGGTTGCTGTCGGTGATTCTGCCCAGGTAGAGCAGGTGAGAAAGCAACTGGAAAAACTAATCAACGTGGTCAAAGTCTCTGATATAACCGAAGAAAACATGGTGAACAGAGAACTGGCTTTAATAAAAGTGAAGACCACTGCCTCGACAAGAAGCGAGATTATGCAAATCGTCGGCATTTTCCGGGCCAATATAGTTGATGTTGCTCCAGGCTCGGTGACAGTGGAGGTGACTGGTGACGAAGACAAAGTGGACTCTCTGCTCAGCTTGCTTCGCGACTTCGGTATCAAAGAAGTCTCCCGGACCGGCAGGATAGCCCTGACGCGCGGGAGCAATTCTTAAGCAACATGTGATAGCTGACAACTGAAGGTTAATAGAGGAGGAATTATGGCTAAGATTTATTATGACAAGCATGCTAACCTGAATTTGCTCAAACGGAAGATAATTGGCGTTATTGGTTTTGGGAGTCAAGGACACGCCCACGCTCAGAACCTGAGAGACGGTGGGTGCCAGGTTGTCGTGGCTGAACTACCGCACACTCAAGCCTGGAAGGCAGCGAAAAAAGCTGGTTTCGAAGTAGCCACGGCAGCTGACGTAGCCAAGAAGGCAAATATAGTTGTTATGTTAGCCCCAGATACCGTGCAGCCGAGAATCTATCGGGAGTCAATTGAGAGGGAGATGACCCGTGGCAAGACACTTATGTTCGCTCATGGTTTCAGTATCCACTTCTCTCAAATCGTTCCTCCAAGTGAGGTCGATGTTAGCATGATAGCGCCTAAATGTCCGGGACATATGCTCAGAAGACTTTACACCGAGGGCTCAGGCCCCCCGGCGTTGGTGGCTATCCACCAGGACGCCTCAGGAAAAGCAAAAGAGACAGCTCTCGCCTATGCTAAAGGGATCGGTTGTGCTAGAGCCGGGGTCCTGGAAACGACTTTTGCTGAGGAGACTGAGACCGACCTGTTTGGCGAACAGACGGTGCTTTGCGGTGGAGTCTCTTCTCTGATACAAGCTGGCTTCGAAACATTGATAGAGGCGGGCTATCAGCCGGAAATTGCCTATTTCGAGGTGTGCCACGAATTGAAACTCATTGTTGACCTCATATATCAAGGTGGTCTGGGTTATATGCGCTATTCGGTGAGTGACACGGCAGAGTATGGAGATTATACGCGAGGCCCGCGAGTTATTGATGATTTGGTCAGGGAAGAGATGAAACAAATCCTGACCGAGATTCAGAATGGCAGCTTTGCTACGGAATGGGTTTTGGAGAACCAGGCTGGGCGACCCAGCTTCAATGCTATGAAAAGGATGGAAGCAGAGCATCCCATCGAAGTCGTGGGCAAGAAGCTCAGAAGTATGATGCCCTGGCTGCAAGGCTGAGTGTCATCTAGAACAGCTTGCTTCGATATACTAGCTCAAGCTTCTAGAAATTTCTGCAGAATATGGTAGTGGCCTCGTGTGCACACGCCAGCAGAAGACGGCGATGCTATATTGTCAACACTGCAAGAAGACCATAGACGAAGATTTGGTGTTCTGTCCTAGATGCGGGGAAGTCTTGGTTGAAGAGGATATAGAATGGCAGAATTTTGAGCTTCAGCGGGAAGTCAAGGAGGCGAAAGACAGGGCGAACATGTATATTATTCTGGCAGTAGTTCTGGTAACACTGGGGATGATGGGTAGTAGTGTACTGTTCGTCTCATCGAGTGCGCTCGGGCTTTTTGGGATTGTGCTTGTTTGCCTGGGTATCGGATGTGCTGCAGCGGCTGAGCGATATGCACGCAGGGCCGGGGGTTTGAAGAATCAGCTCAGTCGGTGCGATTAGCCTGAAGTTGCATCGGGGCTACTGGCACCTGAATTCACAATCGGCCCAACAATAACGCGAGCTAGGGTTCGCTCATTTTGGTTTACTCTGTGCCACCTGGGCTCAGGTTTATCTCGTCAGTGCGAAGTGCGCCTCAGTTCAAACACCACCGGGTTTGTCGGGTCTGGACAGGCGACTGTGGTCGTGTTTGGGTCTTTCTCCCAGGGGAATGAGCCGCCGAATTGCAGGACTTGGGCGAACGGGAAAAGGCAACAGAAAGCCCATGAACACAGGTTAGGCGGCGTGTGTTCTCCGATGACAAACTCATCACCAACTTTGTGTTGAGCCTCACAAGTTCCTTTCTGCGATATCACCTTGGCTATCACATCAGACATCTCAACCTCCTATTCGCTACTGGTTGGGTGAACGCCTTTTACCTAGTCTCTGGTTGGGTCGACTTGAGTTCTTCATATAGTATATTATGGTAGGCTCCAGTGCAAGTGATTGGTGGGTGGGCAGAACATGTACTTGGGTTTACTCGATTATTTTCTTGGTCATTGCCCTAACCCAAGCTTAACGGACGTGTGGAAAGAACCTGGGGGACTCACGCGCAAGATACCCGTGTGGCAATGCCATAATCATAGAGATCAAGGTGGTGGATGTTGCTGTAGCAAGAACGGGAAGGGAGGCAGTAGCTTGAGCTCGAAAGTTGTTGTTACCTTTTGTGTGCTTGGGGCGGTTCCCACCTATGATGAGTTGCTAACGAAGCTACGTACAGAAGTGGATAAGACTTCGTGTGCTACTGAGCAGGAACTTATTACTGCATGTTCCGAAGCTGATGCTGTCATAGCGCTGGGAATAAGGATAACGCCGGGTTATGTCTTTAGTACCCGAGTAATCGAGAATCTGCATAAATGCCGACTGATTGCCCTTACAGGCATAGGTTATGATAATGTGGATATAGCCGCCGCTACGGAAAAGGGTATCTGTGTTGCCAATAATCCCTATTACTGCCCGGAGGAGGTCTCAGCCCACGCCATGGCACTTATTCTCGCCTGTGCCAGAAAGTTATATCAGCTAGTTCCCGATATCAAGAGCGGGAAATGGACTACCCAGGCAGATTACTTGAGCGCCCTGAATCCACTGCATCGGCTGTCTGGGCGAACCTTAGGTCTTATCGGCTTTGGCAATATAGCTCGTACCCTTGTGCCAAAAGCTTTGGCTTTTGGCTTCAGAATCATTGCGTAGGCCCCCCATGTGCCCAGTATCCTGTTTGATATGTTTAAAGTGGAATCAGTAGGGCGCGATCAATTGCTCAAAGGGTCGGACTTCGTGTCCATGCGTACCGCTCTCACTATATAAACCAGGCGCATGATGGGTCTTCCACAATGCAAGAAGATGGGAAACCCAGTGCTTATTTCATCAACACAGCGCGCGGAGAGCTTGTTGATGAAAGGGCTCTTTATAACCGCTCTGTCACAGGGATTAATTACAGGTGCTGGTCTGGATGTGTCGGAGTCAGAACCTCCCGGGCAAGACAATCCGTTGCTCAAGCTCAACAATGTCCTCATTACCGGTCATTTTGCCTACTATTCCGAGGAGTCGCGCGAAAGACTAGTCAGGTGGCCCTGGGAACACGTAGCCCGGGTATTGCAGGGGGAGTGGCCTCAGGGCCTGGTCAATGCGCAAGTCAAAGAGAGATTTGGTGCTAACTGGGGCGCTTACCCCAAGTAGGCAAAGCTCATTATTATTGGGATGGCTTTGATAAGGCAGTAGACGATAGCTTATGGTGCCGTCACGCCGCAAGTATTTCTCAGGAGTGATAGCCAATGTATGACGTGAAACCTGTGAGTTATGGCTGTCTCCAGTGGGAATTCAGGCCCTGTTTGATGATCATGCTTGCACTGGCCTGGTTTGGGAATTTTCCCACACCCCCTTGACAAAGTCCTGGTGGTGTGTTATCATCATGATGCTCCAAGTAATCAAACGGGAACTTGGCGAGTGTGGAACCGGCCGCTGAGTAAGTGGAAGCTGAAAGGTGCTGGGAGGTAAAAGCCCTGGTGCAAGGTAGGCGGAAGCAGAAAGGACGAGGTGGTGAGCCAAGAAAAGTGAGGTTACTTGGGGCAACTTTTTATTCCCCGTTTTCTGTTTTGGTCATAAGCACTACAAGTATGGCCGCGGAGAATGAGAGCTAGATTGTCGGCTTAGCTAGGCTGCCTTTAATTAGCTCGGGGCGTAGGATGCCAATAAAGGGCAGATTACGGTATTCTCCCTTGTAGTCTAGACCGTAACCTACTACAAACTCATCGGGAACCTCAAAGCCCATGTAATCAAGGGGGACATTAATCAGCCGGCGTGCTCTCTTATCAAGCAAAGTACAAACGCGAAGACTGGCAGGATTGTGGGCAGAGAGATGACTTAGAATATAATTCAGTGTCATGCCAGTATCTACAATGTCTTCCACCATCAGTACATGTTGCCCCGTTATGCTGCTATCAAGGTCTCTGGTTATCTTGACTATCTGACCGTCACCACCATAATATGAGATAGCCATAAAGTCCAGGGTGACCGGGATAGAAAGGTGTTGCATCAGGTCAGCCATAAAGCAGACAACGCCCTTCAAGATACCTATCAACACTAATCGCTGGCCCAGATAATCACGCGAAATGTGTCTGGCCAGGGTTCTTACCCTTCGTTGAATTTTGGCGTGGCTGTACAGAACTCGGTCGATTCCCTCTACTTTAGCTTCGCCGAGCGGGCCATAACCATATTTGGCTAGCAGCTTGAGGAAATCATTTTTGTTCAGGAGCCTGATATTGATTTCAGGATAGAGCTCTCTGAGCTGCCGCAGCTTGCGATTCTTCTCGGTCAGCAGATTTTGTTTCAATGTAGTGAGTTCGACATAAAGGTCTAGCTCTGGCAAATAGAAATCGGGAGTGAACATCTCTGCTATCTTGTCACCTTCCCACCTGAGAGGAAAGGAACGAGGCTCATAAAGCCATTCAATACAGTAGAAGTCCAGAAGCTTGGCAAAATCCTCCTCGCTGGGATGAGCGAAACTAGTTTGTCTCAGCGCAGTAGTCGGTAACGCAGATAGTTGAGGCGATTTTCTTCGTCTATCACCCGTCTTATAGTCTTGCTCCAGCAGTTGTCTGAGCTCGGCTCTCTCAAAAAGTATGGCGCAAATATCAGCAACGCTGAGGACGAATCTTTTGTCGGCTTCGGAGAATTGGTGGGGCTCACGGGTGTAAATTCGAATTTCGCCGATGGCTTCTCCCTTCGCCAATACAGGGGCCCCGAGTATAGAAGATATTCTTTGCGCCAGTGCTATTTTGGGATGTTGAACTTTTTCATCCTTGGTAGCATCGGGAATAAATACTACCTTGCCTTCAAGGATATCGGGAAGGCTCTTATGTGCATCAAGGGGGCCTTTTCTTAGGTAGAGGTCGCTCAAACCATACGCGCCCACGGTAATCAAATACTCCTTCTGGGAATCAAGGGATAGAATGCGGCAGCCATTTGCCTGCACTGCCTTGGCGGCACTTTTGGCTATGGAATTGCATGTTCTCCTCAGGCTAAGGGCGGAATTGGCGACTTTGGTTATCTGCTTAAGAGCTGAATAATAGCTGGCTCTTGATCTACCCATCCTTCGCCTCCGTTCAGGGTATTTTTCCCTCGTACTCTAGCCGCATTTAGTAAACCCGCAGGCGAGGCAAATATTACAGCCCTCCTGATAAATTAAGGGGCCACCACACTCGGGGCATTGCCCGGCCCAGCTTTTAACCATCTCAGGATTCTGGGAAGGCGTGTCAGGATTAGTAGCAGGCCCTTCCTCCTTGATATACTTCTCAAGCACACTGGCGATAGCATCGGCACAGGACAGAATAGCGTGTCCCTGCTCCCAAGCGATAGAGGGGCACCTAATGCCGCGTAGATGCTTTACAACAGAATCTACATCTATTCCAGACCGTAGGGCCAACGATATTAGGCGGCTGATGGCCTCAAGCTGTGCTGCGGCACACCCCCCAGCCTTTCCTAAGGTCGAGAAGACCTCGGATATTCCTTGCTGGTCGAAATTGACTGTCACATAGATGTAACCACACCCTGTGTTGACCCTTTCGGTTACGCCCCTAGTGACTTTAGGTCTTTTCCTGGGGGCTAGCTTACCTTCAGCCCTTTTCACCTCTTCGCCTACAGTGAGAACCTGACTATCTCTACTCCTGTCACGGTAAATAGTTATCCCCTTCAGGCCTTCGTGGTAAGCCAGCATATACACTTCAGCTACGTCTTCGGGTGTTGCATCGTGAGGAAAATTGACTGTCTTGGATACGGCGCTATCAGTAAACCTTTGGAATGCTGCCTGCATCTTGACGTGCCACTCGGGAGATATGTCATGGGCGGTGATGAACAGTCTTTTTGTCTCCTCGGGGACTTCCTCCATATCTCTTAACCTCTTCCCTTCAGCCAGCTGTTTCATTAGACCCGGAGAATAGAATCCTCCCTTTTTAGCTGCCTCCTCAAAATAAGGGTTTACCTCTAGAAATTCTTCCCCTTCTAGGATATGACGGACGTAGCTCAAGGCGAACAACGGCTCAATGCCACTGGAGCAATTAGCGATTATGCTCAAGCTGCCAGTAGGGGCAATGGTAGTCCGGGAGGCATTTCGAAAACGAGGACCGTCCGGTACGTCATAGATGCTTTCGTGGAAACTAGGAAAAACTCCCCTTTCTCGGCCTAGCTCTATCGAGGCTTTGTCTGCCTCTTCGGATATGAAATGGGCGATTTCCTCGGCCACAGCAAGCCCCTGCTCACTGTTGTAAGAGATAGCAAGCTGAATTAACATGTCGGCAAAACCCATAACTCCCAGGCCTATTTTCCTGGTAGTCTTTGTCATCTGTGTAATCTCCGGCAGGGGAAATTGGTTGACTTCGATAACATTATCAAGGAAGCGAACTGCCAGCTTGACCGTTTGAGATAGCTTGTCATAGTCAATGTAAGGCTGGCCATCTTTATCCGCCACCATCTTGGATAAGTTTATGGAGCCTAAATTACAGGACTCGAAGGGAAGCAAGGGTTGTTCTCCGCATGGGTTGGTGCTTTCTATTTTCCCTAATTTGGGCGTGGGGTTATGCCTGTTTATCTGGTCAATAAAGACAACACCCGGGTCGCCGGTACGCCAAGCCATGTCAACTATTCTGTCAAATACCTCTTTGGCATTCAGCTTGCCTGCCACCTCTCGAGTTCGAGGGTTCACCAGACTGTAATCGGTGCCTTCTTCGACTGCTTTCATAAAATCATCAGTCACAGCTACGGAAAGATTGAAGTTAGTTAGGGCCTGAGGGTCTTCTTTGGCCGTGATGAATTCCAAAATATCGGGGTGGATAACATTGAGTATCGCCATATTGGCTCCGCGGCGCATGCCACCCTGCTTTATGACATCGGTGGTGGCATCAAAGACGCGGATGAACGAAATGGGGCCGCTAGCAATGCCACCTGTAGATCCCACTCTGTCTCTTTCTGGTCTGAGTCGGGAGAAGGAGAAGCCAGTGCCACCGCCACTTTTGTGAATCAGGGCAGTGTATTTGACGGCATCGAAGATTGACTCCATGGAATCTTCAACGGGTAAAACAAAGCAAGCTGATAGTTGTCCCAGTTCGTGGCCGGCATTCATTAGAGTAGGGGAGTTGGGTAAAAATTCTAGTTTTTCCATTACTTGATAAAAAGCTTGTTCATAAGCAGAAGCATCTGCCTGGGGATCGTAGGTTAGCTCGGCTGAGGCAATGTGCCTGGCGACGCGCTGAAATAGCTCTTGTGGGGTCTCAGTAACCTTGCCCGCTCCATCTTTAGCTAGGTATCTCCGTTCCAGGACTCTTAGGGCGTTGTCACTGAGTTTGATTCCAGAAATGACTTGGGTGCTGGCTTGGGGAGAAAATTCATCGACAGTGAGCATTTCTCGAACCATTTCCCGAATTCGGGAGGAAGACACAGTTTGTTTGCTTTGACGAGGAACCAATTCTTCCATGCCTGGGAATGGATGGGCCACATCGAGTCGCTGGCTCACTTGTTCTGTAAATCTTTCCAACAATTTCCTATCACTTATACCCATCGCCTCGGCAGCCGCGAAAACAGCGTGAGCTATTCTGTCTCGACCGACAGTCTTCTGGTTCTCTTTCCGCCGGGTCTTGGGCATTTCATCTCCTCTTACGGCCAGCCAGGGACTTCACCGCGTCGGAAGAAGGCAACGGTAACTGGTTTGCTGGCGTTACCTCTCTTCTTCCCGCCAGGCTGTCCACTTCTAGTTTTAGATCGCCAATATCAGCAAATTCTCGATAAACGCTGGCAAAGCGAATGTAAGCGATGTGGTCTAATTTTCTTAATCCTTCCATGACCAGATCACCGATATGGGAACTGGATACCTCGCTTTTGCCCGCCTTGTAAAGCTCAGCCTCGATGCTGTCCACAAACTTGTCAATGGCGCCTGTGGGAAGAGGGCGTTTTTCGCAAGCCTTGCGAATACCCAGGAGAAGCTTATCCCGGCTGAATTCCTCACGCCGTCCATCTTTCTTGATAACGAAGATATCATGTGGCTGTATGCGCTCGTAAGTAGTGAAGCGAGCGCTGCATGTAAGGCATTTCCTTCGACGTCTTACTCCTTCCTTTACATTACGGGAGTCTATCACCCTCAATTCCTGACCGCCACAAAAAGGACAGTTCACTGATTTCTCCTAGCGATTGTGTTACCCAATTATTTTACCACTAAATGTAGTAAAATGCAATACCCTGTAGAGGCCGATATGGTTGTCCACTGCGGCTCCTCTTCCTCTGGAGAATATGTGAATACGGTAAACACCACTGATATCTCCTATGGTTGGTGGGAAGGTGAGGCGATAATTGGCAGCTCCCAGGAATACAGTAAGACATATGAAGAGAAAAGAGAATCCCACCAGGTTGAGCTATAGGGAAAGTAGTGCTTCATACGGTTGAACATTCTATGATACAACACGTGAAAGCTGGATTAGTTGCTCGAATGGTTTGACATGGCACTTGTACTCGTCCGCTACCCGACGTTCAGACATATAACGCTACTAATCCATCTCAACTAGTCCGTTACGGGCAGCCATCCGCCCCAGCGAGTCGAGAGCCAGAGAATAGGGCATCCGCTGATCTGAAGATTGGGGCTGGAAAGTTAGCCAACGCTTTCCTGCAGTATCATTTCAATAGCGTCGTTGGGGCATACCACAGTGCAAATACCACACCCTTTGCAGTAGCAATAATCAATCTCGATCTGATTCTCGTTATCATTCTTTGTTATGGCTAAGTCGGGACAAAGGAGTCGACAGAGATCACAAATACGGCACCTCTGCTGGTCTAGTATGGGTATATGTGTTCTTCCTGCTACTGGTGTCAATCTATCGCCTTTCCCTGTCTATCTCTGGTGTATGTAATTGGACTGGGTTCTGCCCAACCTGAATCCAAAATTCATGGCTTTTAGGTTCAGCTCTCTCAACTTTTCTGGAACAATCTCTTCTATTGCAGATTTTAGCCCCTTTTTACTAACTACGTCGGTCATTTCCACGACTGCGCTCAAGATGATTACGTTGGCAGCCATTCCGTTATTAAGTTCGTCAATTGCTGTCCTGGTAGCAGCAATCCCTACATATCTCAAGCCTTTTATCTCCTCAGGAACAAACTGTTCGTCATAGATGACGATTCCCTCGCCAGGTTTGACGCGCCTAACATATCTGTCATAAGCGGTCCCGTACATAGCAATTAACGTATCGGCGGCGATAACATAGGGGAAGGTTATTGACCTCTCAGATATCACCACTTCGGCTCGACAAGCTCCCCCTCTGGCTGCTGCACCATAGGAACCCGTGCTGCTAACCCATTTTTCATCATTGAAAGCTGCCTGACCTAGTATAGTGCCAGCCAGGACAATACCCTGTCCCCCGGAACCACACAGTATGACTTGCTTAATCGGCGCCATTGGCGAACTCCCCAGTTATTATCTTGCCCTTCAGTTCTTCTGGTGATAAGTTCTTGGCTTTCCTCCTGGTGATGCACCTATCCATCAGATCCCTAATCATATCTGCCGGACTATCAAGCTGGTTGTGTCTGCCAAATTGGGTCGGGCAAGGTGACAAGACCTCAATGAAGCAAAAACCATTAGTTCTTGATACTGGCTATAAGGGCAAAGGGCTGAGTTACCGAATACCGGGCTGCATAGGCGGCACCAGCAGCGATAATAAGCTTGCACAGGTCAAACGGTTGATAAGGATTTCCTTGGGTTGTTGTTTGCGTAAGGGCACCTACAGATGTGGTAGACGAGACTTGACCTCCGGTCATCCCATAGATCATGTTGCTGGCACAGATGACAGTTAAGTCCGTATTTCTACGGGCAGCATGAACAAGGTGGTTTCCCCCAATGTCCGCTAAATCGCCGTCCCCACTGACAACTACTACCCTCAATTTTGGGTTAAACAGCTTAGCTCCTGTGGCCGCAGGAATTGCTCTGCCATGCAGAGTATGAAGAGTATCAGCATTGAAGTTGGGGCTTGGTATCCAGGCAGCGCAACCTATACCGGAGACGAATAACATCTCATCCATGTTGAATTCAAGCTGATCGATTGCTCTTAGAATCAACCCCATCAAAATCCCGTGACCGCAACCAGGGCAGAAAGGTGTTGAAGTCAGGCCCGGTCGCAAATATCGCTGCATATCCCTCGCCATCACAAATGCCTGCTCAATGCGTCTATCAGGGTATCAGGGTATATCACTTCCCCATTAGTTTGACTAAATGATGCCACCTGGCAAGAGACATATTTCATTACCTCCCCAGCAACCTGTCCCCTGTTCATCTCAGGAACAAATAACACCTTGGCCCCTGCTCCGATATTCTTTGTCACGCTATCGGGGAAGGGCCACAGGGTCTTCAGCCTGAGCATCCCGATTTTTCTCCCATCCTGCCGCAGGGCCCTAACGGCAAATAGCGAACTCCTTGCCGTAAAACCATAACTGATAACAACCACCGTGGCGTCCTCCAAGTAGTAACCCTCGTAGTCAACAATCCTTTCCCGGTTGCTCACTATTTTTTCATTCAGCCTTGAAACCAACCTGTCTTGAGCCAGTGGGTCGTCGGTTTTTCTGAGACCCCGACTATCATGCGTGGAGCCAGTCACCAGCACCTTCTCTCCCTCGCCAAAGGTGGGCATGGGTGGCACGCCATCCCTTTCCTCAGTACCAAACGGGGCCGCACCTGGTTCCTTCCTGCGGTTGAATATCTCAATATCTTTGACCACGTCTATTCTCTCCCGCAAATGACCGATTGCTTCCTCAGTAAGCAATAGAACAGGAGCCCTGTATTTCTCAGCAAGATTGAAGGCATTAATCGTTAGTTCATATGCTTCCTGCACCGACCAGGGAGACACAGCGATAACCTGATAATCCCCGGACGACCCCCACTTGGCCTGCATTATGTCTCCACTTGCCACCCGTGTAGCCTGTCCTGTACTGGGACCCGCCCGTTGGACATCCACGACCACGATTGGTGTTTCTGTCATAGCAGCGTATCCAATTCCCTCCTGCATCAAGCTGAAGCCAGGCCCCGATGTAGCGGTCATGGCTTTGGCACCCGCCCATGATGCCCCGATAGCTGAGCAGATAGCGGCAATCTCATCCTCCATCTGCATGAATACGCCCCCAATCTCATCAAATCTGATTGAAATCCTCTCCATGATTTCGGTTGAGGGAGTAATGGGATAGCCCGCATAGTAACGGCATCCCGCTCTAGTGGCACCCTCGACGATTGCCTCATTCCCAGAAAGGTAATACCTTACCATGTGCCTGTATTGGGCCCGTTTTCGTGATGACGACAAGGTCTACTTCAGCTACCATTGCATACAGCGCAGAGCATCTCTTCAGCAGATGCCTACAGCATCCTCGATTAACCAATTTCGGGAACCTCGAGTACGGTTATGTTTTTTTTGGTTAATTCCTCTATGAAAGCCTGGTAGACTCTTCCTTCTACGGCATCCTCGGGAGCCACTATACCTTTCTTATCTATTTCTCCCTTCGCTATGAGTTTGGCACCTATCGCGGCAGGGAAGCCGGTGACTCTTCCCATAGCGGAAATCCCATTCTCTTTATCCGCCTCCTCCCACATATAGTAATCAATTCTCATTTTGTGTCCGTTTTTTGTTCCAGTCACAGTGTTCTGCATAACGCAGACGTCGGTATCGCCCTCTGCTGCCTTCAGTTTGGGCCCGATAAGGGATAGTATGAAATCGCGAGGCACTATGTTCATGCCCTTGAACTCAACGGGCGTAAGGTCCAGCATTCCAAATTCCTTGAGCGTATCTATCCCCTCATAGTGACCCGGCCATCTGATAGTCTTCTCGGCAAATTCATTGAGCTGTGGTCTGGTATAAATATAAGAAGGCATGCCCGGAGTAATAGCACATTCCAACTCCTCGTTCTTGCCGAGTTTGGCAAATCTGAATCTTTCACGGTCACTCAGTGCCGGCACTTCCACGACTCTGCCATCCTTAATCACTTCTACTTGAATCATGTATTCTCTTAAGACATGCTCGAAGGCCCAGGTAATCATATATTTCAGGGGGTATTTCACGCTAGCTTCCTTCGTAGGGATGCCCCCCACTCTCGCTATCGCCGACTCGGCTTTGTCCATTTTCCTGATAGCTTCACCGGTTGTGATGTTGCTCAAACCGGGAGCAAAGCCTAGTCCGTCAACGACTATGACCTCGTTCTCCACGGCTCTCTCATGGAGCCATTCTCCGTACTCTTCCAGGGTCATTTGATGGGGAATATCTAAACCTTCGGTCTCGTAACGGTCCGGTCTTCTATGATACTCTTCGAGTATGTCGACGGTACTAAACCCGGCCTCGATCGCTGTCTCCAGCGTCCTGTAGCTTGTTTTTCTGTCAGGTAGTGAAACGATGCCAACGTCGTATTGTCGCATCAATGTTTTCATGTCTGTGGCATTACTGACATCAAGAACGTGCAGTTTGAGCTTGTCACTGCTTATCCACTTTCGTATCCTCTCAAGGCTGCTTTTCCGCCTACCTACTATTCCTACTAATTCCACCTCACTATCCCTGACCAGATCCCAGGCACTTGCAGTACCCACTTCACCCGAACCAATAACTAGAACTTTCATATTGCCTCTGCTTTCTTCTGCCTCCTGCTAGTGTTTTCTGCCGGTTAACGTATTCCCTGCCTGGGGTAAGACAGCTTGCCCGTGCTGTGTTTTTTGGCGTCTTTGGTCAAAGAAGCGTTTTGATTCAGTCGTTTACAGATAAATGAGTGCCGCCAAGATATTATCCTGCTTCTGAGTTCTTGTCAATGCAGCCTGCAGGAACGAGAAGCGGTCCCTCTCCTTTCTGATTGACACGATATCTTTGATAATCGTGTAATCTTGTGTCGCGAACGCTACATCATAATGGGAAGACGTACCACCGAGGTAATTCCTGATGCGGAACTGCATTTTTTGAAGTGTCTTAGGCTTTCAATTAGAACTTTGCAGAACCTAGGGCGACACTTGGTCGAGCGTCAAGACCTGTCCTGGGCATGCTGGTCGCATCGCCCGACGAGTCCGAAACTCTGCATGTCTCAAGCCTACTCTCCCGAGCAAGCTCAACTGGAAAAACCAGTTCTACTACAAGCCCTCACCAATCATCTTCTATCAGAGGCCAAGCTGAGATCAAGGTGACACTCCTCTTCGTTCCTACCTGTGCACAGTACGCTGCCCGCTCTACGAGAGCGTGTTGGTATCCTTTATGATGGTCCTGTTCAGCGACCAGATATTTCTGATGGCCTCTACCGTTCCAATGGCGCCAGCGGCTGGATGCCCGCATGGGCCGAAGAAGTGCCACTGAGGCGCTCCCGTGGTTCGAGCTCTGATTCCAGCATACGTCGTGCCGTTTACTGTCTGACCTAGTACGGTGTTCAGGAAGTCCGGATCGTTATCGACGACTCCGGCAGTAAGATGGTGCTTCATGGTATTGCATATGTCCAGCAGCAACTTGAGGTCATCCTTGGATTCCCATGTCGTTACGACCTGAAAAGGACCAAAAACCTCGGTTGTAACCAGATCAACATGTGACACAATGCTCTTTAACGGTACGAACACGGCGGTGGGTTCAAAGCTGCCGTAGCACGACGGTATCGAATGTCTCTTCAGCCGTTTGCCGCCAAACAGTATCTTCGCGCCCTTGATGCGCAATAGCCTATTAATATGCTCCTCAATCATCGCGTTGGTCCAGGTCAGCACCGGACCGATAGTAAGATCTTTTATGGTGCGTTTGGCGGAAAGTTCGGCTGTTCTCGCCAGGAGTTCAAGCTTCATCCAGTTCTCGTGGACAGCCAACAGGCTCTGGGCCGAACACTTCTGACCGCTAGCGGCGTAGGCATCCATATCACACTGCGCTGCTACAAGGCCGAGCATAGATGGGATTGCATTCGGCCCGACTATCTTCCAGTCGAAGCCAGCATCCTCAATCCGGCACTTTCCTTTGGTCAGCTTCAGTAGTCGCTCCGCAACGGAAGTACTGCCAGTGAACTGGGTGAGCTGAATGACGGGGTTGGTAACTAGTTTCTCCATGACCTGACCGCCGCAGTGAATCAGAAGCAGGTCTTGCGCGGGCATTCCACAATGCAGAAGCAGCCTCACAAAAGCTTCCGCAACGATGGAGGTAATTGTCCCTTGCTTGAGAACCGGCTTGTTCCCCATGTACAAGGCGCCCATCGTCTGTAGTGTCATTATCTCAAGCGGGAAATTGAACGGTGTGATCACGGCGACTGGACCGTGGGGCCAGCGATAGTCGATGGCCTCATGCCCCAGGTGATCGCCCGGGGTAGTCTGTCCCTTGGCAAGGAACCTGACCTGGTCGCCCGAGAAGTTCTCGAGGAATGTGGCGGCCACAGTGACTTCACCGCGGCACTGTTCAGTGTCCTTGGGCATAACTCTTTGAATCAGCCTCGTAAAGTAGCTCTCCCCTTCGCTACTTCTGAGAAAATCGGCCAACCTTTCGCTAATCTTTCCATACATGAAGTATCTTTCGACATTCATGATGGGATTATGCAAACCATATTTGGGGCACTCTGCCAGTGATTGAATGAAAGGTGCCAGTTCCTCTTCGCTGGTGTCCGGCGTCTGGATGAAGGGTTCGCCTGACATCGGGTCTACTACGTCCCTGTACTTCTTGGCTCCCACCCATTTCCCGCCGATGAAATTCATCAGACGAGCTGGCCTGCTAACCGAGATTTCATCAGGTTGCCAGGGGAAGATGTCATCTGGCGTCGCTGTTGTAACTCTGTTCATTTGTTATTACACCTCGTTTCTGTTTTGATTCTTGTTTCCACGACGGGTTGATCCGTGGCCCGGTCTTCGGCATGCTACAACAGGGATTCGTCGGGCGAGGAGGGGAATATGAAAGTCTACGATCATTGGCCGATTGGTTAGGATACTCGTGAGTCGCCCTCTCACTTGTTCTCCTAGGGGCCGCTTGCAAGGGTCAGCTGACTAATCCGAACACGCATTAACGGCACCAAAATGCTATCTGTTTCCTCAGTCTTTGTCAAACCCTATGCTTCGCTATAGAGCTGGTTGCCTTGACCGTCAACGCTGATTAGTAAACGTGGACGTCGCCGTGGCGAGTCTCGCTGCAGACTCTGGGAAGACCTTTCTCGGGTTCGAACTATCGAATGCTTGCCTGCCAATGCGGGTCAAAGGGCAATAGCAGCTCAGCGGCAGGGCGCGGTCGTCTCTAAGCACACGCAGTGCCAACAACTGCATAAGTGGACAATTCCGGGAGAATGTGCTAGGTTTTCCTCTGCGCAGTAGCGCTCGGATTAGTATCGCATTGGGCTCGTGTTAGGAACACAACAAGGATTGCTCGGTGCATCGATGGAAGAAATACTGCCAAATTTGTTTAGAACCGAAGTGCCCCTCCCGGGAAGTCCTCTCAAAGCGACCAACTGTTATGTCGTAAAGGGAACAGACCGGTCTCTGATTGTTGATACCGGATGGAATCGAGAGGATTGTATGGCGGCGCTTGTTTCCGGCTTGAAGGAATGCGGGGTGGATATGAAGCAAGCCGATTTCTTCATCACACATATGCATGCAGACCACTCGGGTCTGGTGTCGGCTCTTGCGGGGGAAGGGTCAAAGATATACTTCGGCCAGGCAGATGCAGACATTATCAGGAATAGTACACCTGACCATTGGGGGAAGATGATTGATTTAGCCCGCAAGTGTGGCTTTCCTCGAGGGGAGCTGGAAAAGGCTGTTGGAAGTCACCCTGGTCGCAGATATGGCCCAAATACCCCTCTGAAATTTTGTGTAGTAAAGGATGGTGATACGATAAGCATCGGGGATTACTTGTTTGGATGCATTGAAACCCCGGGACATACTCCGGGTCACATTTGTCTTTACGAGTCCAGCAAGAAAATATTCATATGTGGCGACCATGTCCTTTTCGATATAACTCCGAATATCACCCTCTCCGTTGAAGATCGGAATCCATTGAAAGAATATCTGACGAGCCTCGACAAAGTCTATGGTTTGGATGTTGAGCTTGTCCTGCCCGGTCACAGAAGTATCTTCACGAATCAAAGGGAGAGAATTCGAGAGCTGAAGTTGCACCATCAAACACGACTTGAGGAGATTATCTCTATTCTGGAAAGGGGTAAACAGAACGCCTTCCAGGTGGCGTCGCAAATGACCTGGGATATAGGCTACAAATCTTGGCACTTGTTTCCACCGGCGCAAAAATTGTTCGCTTTTGGAGAGGCTATGGCTCACCTGAAATACCTCGAAGAAGCAGGGGAGGTGGGATGGCGGGTGGAGAAGCATGAGATTGTGTTTTTCACTACGCAAGATTGAAAGGAGATGTATAAATGGCTGACCCTTACGTAGTCTTGGCTGGGAAACTTGGTTATCCTGAATCGGAGAGGCTTGGCAGGTTGCTCAGAAGGCTCATGGATAAGGAGGAAGCTGAGATAGCCGCTTCTCTTCCGTGTGCTGTGGCTGAGCTCGCTCAGAAACTGGGCAAGCAGGAAGACCAGGTAAACGAGGCGCTCAAGGGGCTCTTTGAGAAAGGGGTCATCTTCATGACCTCTAAAGGCTATCAATTTGCCAGGGACATATTCCAACTCCATGATGCCACGGCCTGTGATGTGAGGCTGGACAAGGTCTGGGGTCGTGACTTCCTCGACCTCTGGGAAGATTTTTTCCAGGCAGAATGGTACGCCGACTGGGCGAGAATCGTTCAGACCTGGAAAATGCCTCTGTGGAGGGCAATTCCAGCCAGAAAGGCTATCTCTGAAGGAACGAAACTTCTTCCGTCTGAGGATGTCGAGGCTATTCTTGACAAGGCCAGCAAGCTTGCGTTGGCTCATTGCTCGTGTCGGAGAATAGCCCAAAGGTGTGACTTGCCGGTTGAGGTTTGTCTTCAAGTCAATCGGGCAGCAGAATACGCGATAGCCAGGGGGACCGGTAAGGAACTGACTAAGGATGATGCATTGAAGATTCTGGATGTTGCGGAGGAGGCCGGTCTCATACATAGCGTATATACCACCTCTGGAGTTCCCAATGTGATCTGCAATTGCTGCACTGACTGCTGTGTATTTTACTATCCTCTTATTAAGTTTGGTGTTCTCGAAAAGGGAGTGGCTAAGAGTAGGTTTCAGGCAGAGGTGGACAAAGCAGCTTGCGACGGGTGTCAGACCTGCGTTGAGAGGTGTCCCTTTGAAGCAGTGGATATGGTCAAAATCCCCGGGGAAAAGAAACTCAAGGCACAGATAAACTCCCAGAAGTGTTTTGGTTGCGGAGTCTGTGTTGTGGGATGCGAATCAGAAGCCATCAGGCTAGTTGAGATTCGGCCTCCTGAACACATCGCGGTTTAGAAATGGTAGTTTAGGAATCTGTTTCTGGAAAGAGCATTGCCGGAATACCGTGCTCCAAGTGGTTAACGGATACCAAATGCTTGAAATTCAAGCTTCTGTCTGTGGCCGGATGTCTCCACCTGTTCACATGAAAGATTGCTGAGCACAGTGAGCGGCCCAGGCGGCTCTTTTACGGACTGTGTCGGGACAAGATTCAACGGTGTGCGACGTCGGGGATGTGCCCGCCTTCATAGCCGGAGGTCAGCGTTGTGACAAGTCTCGAGGAAAGCGACAAGGAGATTGATCGCGGCCTCGATATCCTCCTTATGTGCAGCCTCCACCACGGTGTGGACGTAACGAGTGGGAATGGAGATGGTAACCACGGCAACGCCCTCCCGCGCAGGCTGAATTGCTCCGGCATCCGTGCCACCCCGCGGCAGTATCTCAAGTTGATACGGGAGCTTCCGTTCTTCTGCCAAATTCACCAGGAACTGAACAAGCCCGGGATGCGAGATGGACAACGCATCCTTTACCTTGACGGCTACACCTTTGCCGAGACGAGTTATGTGCTCATGAGCTGGCACGCCGGGTATATCGCATGCGATAGTCGCATCCAGTGCCACTCCGATGTCTGGGGCAACCGCGAATGCAGATGTCCGCGCTCCCCGCAGCCCTACTTCCTCCTGGACGGTGGCTATGAAGTACACATCAGCTTTGTGCTTTCCCAATCTTCTCACTGCTTCGATCCCCACATACACGCCTAATCGGTCATCAAGCGCCTTGCCTGTGACGAGATTTCCCGCGTCAGCGAATGTCTGCACAAGGGTCACGGGATCACCTACGCGCACCTGTTCTTTGGCTTCCTTGCCGGAGAGACCGATATCAACAAACAAGTCCTTCATTTCAGGCGCCTTTTTTCGCTCTTCGTCCGTGAGGATGTGGACAGGTTTGGTACCGATCAGACCGTATGTAGCACCACCTCTGGAATGGACGGCCACCCGTTGAGCAATTAGGGTGCGAGGATCGAAGCCACCTACTGGGTCGATGCGTAGAAACCCTGTTTCCTCGTCCAGGTGGGACACGAGGAATCCTATCTCGTCCATGTGCGCCGCTACCGCAACCTTTGGGCCGGTACCTTTCTTGTGGGCGATGACGTTCCCGAGGCGATCAACATTGATCTCGTCCACATGGCTACTCAACGCCTCGCGAACGATGACCCGCATCGCCTCTTCCCTCCCGGGGATTCCTGGGGTTTCAGAAAGCCTTTTCAGTAATTCCATATCTTCCTCCCTCGTTGTGCCGTATATGTAAAGCTATGGCGCAGGGCAACTGTGCCTCAAGCACATATGGTTGCCTCCGATTGTTTGCCGCATGGATTATAGCAAGGACGAAGCAAAGTATCTACATATGCTGACACACAATTCACCAGGTTTAGGTTGGAAAAACATAAGACGGAGTCGATAATTAGTTCTTTGTTCCCATCTCGATGATGAGACAGGGCACTTCTTTTGTTCAAACTAGCATAAGCGGTTGTAGCCAAATTGAAGCATCTCCCTGTGTTATAATCACTCGCTAGAATCCGGAGCACGAGACTTCAAATGGTTGAAGCAAAAATCGGTATCATTGGCGGTAGCGGGCTTTACAAGGTGGATGGGATGACAGGGATTGAGAAGATGAAGATTAACACGCCCTTTGGGGAGCCCAGCGACACTGTTTTGTTAGGCAATCTGGAAGGAGTGGGGGTCGCCTTTATCCCCAGACACGGCAGGGGACACCGGATAAGCCCCAGTGAACTACCGGCGAAAGCCAATATCTATGCCTTGAAATCTCTGGGGGTAGAAAGGATTATCTCTGTAAATGCTGTAGGCAGTCTCAAAGAAGAGATAGAACCTCTGGACATAGTTATTCCTGACCAGCTAATAGACCGCACAAAAGGAAGAGCCAGCACCTTCTTTACGGAAGGGATAGTAGGGCATGTCTCCTTCTCGGAACCCTTCTGTCCCGTTCTGAGCCAAATCTCGTTCGAGGCAGGCATCAAGGCTGGGACCAAAGTACATAAAGGTGGCACTTGCGTGGTCATGGAAGGCCCACAACTCTCCACCAAGGCTGAGTCCCAGCTTTACCGCTCCTGGGGTGTTGATGTTATCGGTATGACAGCTTTGCCTGAAGCAAAGTTGGCTAGAGAGGCAGAAATATGCTATGCCATACTGGCCATCGTCACCGATTATGATTGCTGGCATCCGGGTTATGAATCGGTGACGGCGGATATGATCTTGACTAACCTGCGGAAGGGTGTTGATATTGTCAAGGCAGTCTTGAAGTTGCTACTACCTTCCATACCGCAGGAACGAGACTGTGCCTGTGCCAGTGCCCTTAAATACGCCATAGCCACTGAGGCGAAATACATACCGGAAGAAAAAAGGAAAGAGCTAGGTTTGTTGATCAGCAAGTACCTAACGGGGGGAAAAGATGTCGGCCAGGCTTGAGTTCGGGTGTTTGCCTACTGCTATCGGCAGTATGCCTCACACAGATGCGGGAGAGGCCTGTTCCATTGTCTTGAAGTATCTTGCTGAGATTCCTGCTTGGCCTCAATTACCGAAGCGCTCTCCTAAGGAAAACATGATTATCCAATTCAGCGAGGGTTTTCCGGGAGTGGTTATGAAGGGGGACAAAATTCATATCGAGTCGTCGGCCAATTTTGACACCGAGCTAGAGCAAATCTATGTTGATTGTGAACAGGGTAATGCCATTAAGTATGACATTTCGGCTGAATATGCTGCCGGGCTTCATGCTTTCCTTTCCAAAGCAACAGGAAGCAAGATAGTGAAAGGACAGGTGACAGGTCCTGTCACCTGGGGCCTGGCGGTTACCCGTCAGGATGGTCTGGGCATTCTCTATGACGAAACTTTAGCTGAAGCCGCGGCTAAGTTCCTACGGCTAAAAGCTTCATGGCAGGAGCACACCTTGAGGGAAGTATCTCCTGACACTATCATCTTTGTTGACGAGCCCTATTTAGTCTCTCTAGGCTCAGTGTTTACTCCTGTTCCCGAGGAAAGGGTGCCTGTTCTGCTAGAAGAAGTGTTGAAGGGAATCAAAGGGATAAAGGGGTTACACTGTTGTGGAAACACTAACTGGTCAGTTCTTCTGGATACTAGTATTGATATCCTCAGCTTCGATGCTTATAACTATGCCTCTTCTCTAAGCACTCACTCGGGTAAGGTCAAATCCTTTCTTGAGCGTGGTGGCAGTATTGCTTGGGGGATAGTCCCCAACGATGAAGAAGCTTTAGCTGACGAGTCGTTGCCCAGTCTTCGTGACCGCCTGGAAGAAGCCATGGCTCCCTTTACCAGGGATGGTGTTAAGTTCAGGCAGATTGTAGCTCAAGGGTTGATAACTCCTTCTTGCACCCTGGCAGGCTTGTCGCTGGAAGAGGCAAATCAGACTCTGGAACTAACGGCTAGATTGTCCCGTGACTTAAGAAGCCGATATCTGCCGTGATTTGGCGAGATAGCTGCCCTGCAGGTCATGTCTCTTCAGGGCCGCCAAGGCTATTATTCCAGCGAATCGCCTTCTAAAGATCTGATTTTGTTCACCCTCTGTAAGTGTCTGCCGCCTTCAAAATCTGTGGCTAAGAACGCCTTGACAATATCCAAAGCTGACTTGGTATCTGCATCCTCTCCCTTGAGACACAAGACGTTGGCATCGTTGTGCTGGCGAGCTCGTTGTGCTGCAAATGAATCGTGACATAGAGCCGCCCTTATGCCCTTTATCTTGTTAGCGGCTATGCTCATGCCTATGCCTGTGCTGCATATCAGAATCCCTTGGTCAAAATTGCCGGATGCTACTGCCTGCCCAACTTTCTGAGCGATGTCAGGATAATCCACAGGGGCGGTGCTGTAGCAACCAAAATCTTCATAGCTGTGCCGCGAGTCTTGCAGCGAGGCCATGATCAGTTTCTTCAGAGCAAGGCCACGGTGGTCACACCCTGTGGCGACGCGACTCACTTTGCCTCCAGGTATTCTTTGTAGGCACTGTCAATTTTGTGGGAGGGTATGATACCCCGGCGCAAAATCATGGGCGGTTCGTGGGTAATATCTACTATTGTGGATTCCTTGCCGCCAGGACATTTGCCTCCGTTGATGATAAGGTCAACTTTTTCTCCCAGCTGTTGTCTGACTTCCTCGGCCGTCAAGACCGCGGGCCGGCCACTGATATTGGCGCTGGTTCCGGTTATGGGATTTCCCAAGGCTCTTATGAGAGCCAGACAGGCAGGATGGTTAGGAACTCGTACCGCTACAGTGGGTCCCGAGGCTGGGTAGGCGGATGCGGAATGTCTTCTTTGTAGAACGAGAGTCAATCCGCCGGGCCAGAACTGCCTTGCCAAGAACCAGGCAATTTGTGGTATCGGCTCGGCCAGGGCGGTCAATTGATTTACATCAGCAATAAGCCAGGGGAATTGTTGGTACTTGGGGCGCTCCTTTATGTCATAAACCCTTTCCACAGCTCTGGAATTGAAGGCGTCAGCCCCCAGGCCGTACACTGTATCGGTAGGGAAGGCAATAACTCCACCCTTTTGCAGGATCTCAACCCCTTTCTCGAGTTCTTTTTGTGAAACAGCCATCTCTGAGTATTAGTATAGCACGCTGTTTGAGTGAGTCAGGAATTCCTTTTCCTCTCCATTTGAAGGGCTGGTGCGACTTTAGTCACAGGCGATAAACTTTTGCCAGGTGAGAAAGGCTTGGCACCTCTCGGTTGATAATAGTCTGGGATAGTGGTAAGCTAAATCTACCCGCCGCCGTGAATCTGCAATGAAGAAAAAGAAGGCAGAAAGCCACAGAATTGCTGCCAGTGATGATATCGAAGTCTCCACCTACCTGGAGCTAGCGAAGGAGTTGCGTGGCGAGCAACCTGTAATTGAGCGCAAACTACCACCAAGCGAGCGTGAGACTATAGTGATGCTCGACTTTGGCTCCCAATATAGTATGCTAATCGCCAGGCGGGTACGGGAATGCCATGTCTATTGTGAGGTTGTGGCTTACGATACGCCTTGGGATAAGATAGCTTCCCTTAACCCCAGGGGATTTATCCTGTCTGGAGGTCCGGCTAGCGTTTACGATTCTGGGGCTCCCTTGCCTTTACCCTATATTTACGAAAGCCATCTACCCGTGATGGGCATTTGCTACGGAACGCAGGCTATTGCTTACCAGTTGGGAGGCCAGGTAGCTCGAGGAATAAAGCGTGAATATGGGCACACAATCCTACATATAAGTGCCGAAGACTGTCCTCTTTTTGATGGTCTTGCTTCTTCTCTCCCCGTGTGGATGAGCCATGGTGATCAGGTAGTAGAATTGCCTCCCGGCTTTAGGACTCTGGCTTACACTGAAAATTCGCCGTTCGCCGTTATAGGTAACGGCAAGGGCATTTATGGACTGCAATTCCACCCTGAAGTGGTTCACACACCTCAAGGGAAAACCATATTCCAGAATTTTGTACTTAAGATATGTGGCTGCCAGGGCAACTGGACACCGGCTAATTTCATAGCTGAAAGCATAGATAAAATTAAAGAGCAAGTAGACAGGGGGAGAGTGGTCTGCGCTCTTTCTGGAGGCGTCGACTCGGCAGTGACTGCCACACTTGTTGACCATGCGATTGGCAATAATTTGACCTGCATCTTCATCAACAATGGCTTGCTGCGTCGCGACGAGCCGGAAAGAGTGCTTAGTACCTTCAAGCGTAAGCTGAAAATGGATGTGGTTTACATAGACGCTGCCGATAGATTTCTGGAACGACTTAAGGGGGTTAGAGATCCGGAACAGAAGCGACAGTTGGTAGGAAATGAGTTTATCCAGATTTTTGAGGAAGAGGCCGCCAAATTAGGTAAGATTGATTTTCTGGCCCAGGGTACCCTTTATCCTGATGTCATCGAAAGTACCTCCGCAGATACCAAAGCTGCTGCCAAGATCAAGAGCCATCATAACGTCGGAGGGTTACCTGCCAAAATGAATTTCGCTCTTATCGAGCCTCTGAGGTATTTGTTTAAGGATGAAGTTCGACAGGTGGGGTTAGCTCTGGGCCTGCCCGAGGATAGGGTTTGGCGTCAGCCTTTTCCTGGACCGGGCTTGGCTATTCGTATCATTGGTGAAGTAACCAGGGAGAAGCTGGAGATACTCCGGGCTGCCGACTGGATTCTGATGAGTGAAATCAAAAAAGCTGAGCTTTATCGGCAGCTTTGGCAAAGCTTTGCCGTGCTTACCGATGTTAAGAGCGTTGGTGTCATGGGCGACTATAGGACTTACGGCTACTTGGTAGCGGTCAGAGCGGTCACGAGCGAAGATGCCATGACTGCTGATTGGGCTCGCCTACCCCATGACCTTCTCGCTAAAATATCCGACCGCATAGTCAATGAAATTCCCAGTATCAACAGGGTGGTTTATGACGTCACGAGTAAGCCGCCGGGAACTATAGAATGGGAGTAAGCATGAAAGGAGGGGAAAGGATGAGTTATTCTTGTGAAGAAACGGACGATGAGCAGCTGAATAGACTGGACGATTTAGAGATGCTGCGCGAGGATTTGGTAAGCGAGTTACAGGCCATTAACCAGTATCATGGACATGTAGTAGTCCTGGACAATGAAGAAGCTGCGACTACACTTGAACATATCATTGACGAGGAAAAGGAACATGTTGCCGAGCTGGTGAGACTAATTCAGAAGCTCGATCCTGTTCAGTCCGATAAGTTTAAGGAGATTCTGTAACGCCATGTCACACAGAGTGAAACTAAAAGGGGTAAAGAAGAATAGAGGTAAGCACAAGAAGAAGCGATAGGTATTCTCGGAGGTCGAGGTTGCCTGTTCCTAATGGTAACCTTCATCATCATTCCCCAAGCCATTTTTCCGAAAGCTGGCGTCGAATAATCCAGAAGATGCCCGATTTGATACAGCTATAGTCTGGATACTGATACGCGAGGGTGAAATTTGAAGATACTCGTCGTTGGTGGTGGAGGTAGGGAACACACCTTAGTCTGGAAAATTGCCCAGAGTCCTAGGGTGGAAAAGGTCTTCGCTGCGCCGGGCAATGCTGGCACAGCCGCCATGGCAGAAAATCTGAATTTGCGCCCCACCGATATAGAAGGGCTGAGCAAGGCGGCTAAAGAGAAAGGCATTGACCTTGTTGTGGTTGGCCCCGAGGCTCCCTTAGCTTCAGGCATAGTGGATTATTTCGAGGGGCTGCGCCTTCCTGTTTTCGGTCCGACTAAAGCAGCTACACAGATAGAATCAAGCAAGGTTTTTGCCCGAAATCTGATGGAAAAATATAGCATCCCCTGTCCCAAAGGTGCTGTGTTCTCTTCTTATTCTGAGGCTCGTGAATATCTTCAGGGACAACCTTTACCTGTTGTCATCAAGGCCGACGGGCTAGCTGCTGGCAAAGGAGTGATTATTACTGGCTCTCTGACGGAAGCGCAAAGAGCCCTCGACGACATCATGAAGGCCAAGATTTTCGGCTCCGCTGGAGATAGAATAGTGATTGACGAATATCTTAGTGGTCGAGAAGTGAGCTTAATAGCCTTTACCGATGGTAAAACAGTCTCGCCTATGATGCCAGCTTGCGACTATAAGAAAATCGGAGATAATGACCAGGGGCCCAACACGGGAGGTATGGGAAGCTATAGTCCGCCAGGATCATTCTCAGGCCGAATGACAGAGAAGGTAACCAAGGACATTTTGTTGCCGGCCGTGAGGGCTTTGGCTAAAGAAGGTGTGTCTTATAGGGGAGTGCTGTATGCAGGGTTAATGATTGTTGACGGAGAACCTGTGGTGCTGGAATTCAATGCTCGCTTTGGTGACCCCGAGACTCAGGTCGTTTTGCCTCTTCTAAAGACGGATCTGGTGGATATACTTATGGCAGTAGTCCAGGGCAACCTCGACCGGGTGAAAACAGATTGGAGCGCCGATGCCTGCATAGGCGTAGTTATGGCTTCAGGTGGCTATCCTGGAAGCTACAAGACCGGCTTTCCCGTACGGGGGATAGACACGGTGGACAAGTGTGTGCTAGTTTTTCATGCTGGAACTAAGTTGGGCAGTGATGGCATAATCTATACCGACGGTGGGCGGGTTCTCACCGTAGTAGGTATGGGCCGGGACATGGCTGAAGCTCGGGGAAAGGTTTACCGCAACATCGGGAGGATTCATTTTGAAGACTGTTACTATCGCAAGGACATTGCTTTGAGGGAGATAGCCTGAATGGCATTAGTGGGCGTAGTCATAGGTAGCAAGACAGATAACGAACTGATAGAGCCGACCCTGGGCACGCTTAGGCAATTGGGCATTGAAGAGGGGACTCAAAGTCATCATAGCCGCCGCTGGTTATGCTGCTCACCTTCCCGGTGTCTTGGCTAGCTGGACAACTTTGCCTGTAATTGGTGTGCCTTTACCCACAAGCGGGCTCAAAGGCATTGATGCTTTGCTTTCTATAAGCCAGATGCCCGGTGGAGTGCCGGTAGCCTGTGTGGGTATCGGGGCAAGCGGGGCCAAGAATGCTGCCTTGCTTGCCGCCCAGATTTTAGCCGTCGAATATGGGGAGATAAGAGAAGCCTATCGTAAATATAAACGAGAATTGGCGAAAGGATAATATGATTGAACGGTATTCCAGGCCTCAGATGAAGAAAATCTGGTCTGATAAACACAAGTTTGACCAGTGGCTTAAAGTAGAAATAGCGGTTTGCGAAGCCTGGGCTGAACTGGGCAAGATCCCGCAAAAGGACATGCTCAAGATAAGGAGAGCCAGCTACAACTTGAATCGTATCGCCAGGTTTCTGAAGGTGACTCACCACGACATGACGGCTTTTCTTAAGTCGGTGGCTGAAAGCCTGGGTGAAGAGTCACGCTTTGTTCACCTTGGGCTTACCTCCCAGGATATTATTGATACCGCCCTTGCTCTGCAATTGACCCAGGCGGCAGATATCCTGGGCAAAGATATGGCCGAGTTTATATCCGTACTGGAGACCAAAGCTGTGGAGTACAAGTATACCATCATGATGGGGCGAACCCATGGGGTTCACGCAGAACCGACTACCTTCGGTTTGAAGATGGCGCTGTGGGCTGAAGAGATGAAACGCAACGCTCAAAGACTGTCTGAAGCGAGGAAAAATATCTCTGTGGGCAAAATATCCGGAACAGTGGGCACTTATGCTACTGTGTCTCCTGAGGTTGAGAAAATAGCCTGCGCCAGGCTAGGGCTTGTACCAGCTCCCATATCAAGCCAGATAGTCCAGCGAGACCGCCACGCTCAGTTTGTGACCACTTTGGCTATTATCGCCAGCTCCCTGGACAAATTTGCCACCGAGATTAGAGGTCTCCAGCGAACGGAAGTGCGGGAAGCCGAAGAACCTTTTGAGGCGGGACAAACAGGGTCCTCGGCAATGCCTCATAAGAGAAATCCCGAGCTTTGTGAGCGCATATGTGGCCTGGCCAGATTAATAAGAGGCCACGCTTTAACTTCTCTCGAGAACATCGCCTTATGGCATGAACGTGACATCAGTCACTCCTCCACGGAGAGAATTATCCTGCCCGACTCCTGTCTGGCGCTGGACTATATGCTATCTATATTTAGCTCGATAATGAAAGGGCTTAAGGTTTATGCGGAGAACATGCGTCGTAATATCGAGCTCACCCGGGGGGTCATCTTCTCTCAGAGAGTGCTCTTGGCGCTAATAGATAAAGGTCTGGCGCGGGAGGAAGCTTACGAGATGGTACAGGGCAGCGCCATGAAAGCCTGGGAGCAGAGGAAGAGCTTTTTGAACTTGCTTGAAGCAGACAAGAGGGTAACCCGTCATTTGAGCAAGAAGGAACTCAATTCTCTCTTTGATTATGGTTATTATCTGAAACATGTGGATGATATCTTTAGGAGATTGAAGTTGACGAAGACGAAACGGGGAGAGAAAGCTGGTAAAACCAGGTTAACCGGGCTGGCTCCCCGGGCAGTGTAGTGGTGGGACGTCAAATTCGATTTTTCATCTTAGCGCGCGACGGAGGTAAATGGAAGGATGAAGACTGCGAAGGAATACCTTGATAGCATGAGGAAAATGAATTTTGAACTCTACATGTTTGGAGAGCAGGTGACCAATCATACCGATAATCCTATTATCAAACCGACAAGAAATTGTATGGCTGCCACTTATGAACTTGCCGAAGAGTCCAAATTTCCACAGTACCAGAACATTATGACGGCGACCTCTCATCTAACGGGAAAGAAGATAAATCGTTTCTGCCACATTCATCAGAGCATTCAGGATTTGGTGAACAAGTCAAAAATGGGTAGGATACTGGGTGCTTACACTGGCTCTTGCTTTCAGCGTTGCGTTGGGATGGATACCTTGAATGCTTTGTCCATGGTTAGCTATGACATTGACCAAAAGTATGGGACCGAATACAGCAAGCGTTTTCTGAAATATTTGGGATACGTACAGGATGAAGATCTGGCCATTTGTGGTGCTATGACGGATGCGAAGGGCGATAGAAGTCTTCGTCCGTCCGAGCAAGCTGATCCCGACCAATACCTTCACGTAGTAGAGGAGAAGCCGGATGGCATAGTGGTGCGGGGAAACAAGATACACCAAACAGGTGCTGTAAATTCACATGAAATTATCTGCATGCCGACCAGGACCCTGCTTGAAGGGGATAAGGACTACGCTATTACTTTTGCTTTGCCCAGCGATACTAAGGGGATCATATACATCTACGGGAGGCAGCCATGTGACACGAGAAAGATAGATAGCCCGAATATGGATGTCGGTAACGTTCTTTACGGGGGACAAGAATGCATGGTTGTTTTTGACGACGTATTTGTTCCTTGGGAAAGAGTCTTCATGTACAAGGAATATGACTTCGCTTTCGACCTGGTAGAGAAGTTTGCTTCCTATCATCGCCAAAGTTATGCCTGCAAGTCAGGTATCAGCGATGTGTTGATCGGCGCCAGTCAGTTAATTGCTGAATATCAAGGCACTTCAAAAACCTCTCATGTTAAGGACAAAATCATTGACATGATTCAGCTCAACGAGACCATGATGTGTTGTAGCCTTGCCTGTGCTTACGAAGGGCACAAAGAACTTTCGGGAACTTATTTTGTAGACACTCTAAAGGCCAATGTTTCCAAACTAAACGTGACCAAGTTCCCTTACGATATAGCCAGACTAGCCCAGGATATCGCTGGCGGCATAATAGTAACGATGCCTTCTGAGAAAGACCTTAAGCATCCCAAGATAGGCAAGTATGTTGCTAAGTATCTAAAGGGTGTTGATGGTGTTGCAGTAGAAAATCGCATTCATCTGCTACGACTGATTGAGAATCTGACGATAGGTTTAGGAGCCGTGTGCTATTTGACGGAATCGCTGCATGGCGCGGGATCACCTATGGCTCAGAAGATTATGATTGGCAGACGGGCCAACATAGAGAGAATGAAAAGCAATGCCAAGCGCTTGTGCGGTATTGAATCCTAGTCACCCGTTTAAGGGCAAGCGACTACTCAAACCGTTACTGAAAACATTCTAGTCTGGGCTAAGGAGGCAACCATGAGCAGCAACCCCACAGTGTTAATCAATTCTCATCTACCTCTACCTCTATTTCGGCATGGCAAGGTAAGAGACGTTTATGATTTAGGCGACAGACTTCTCATCGTGTCCACCGACCGCATCTCTGCCTTCGACGTTGTCTTGCCCTGTGGCATACCCGACAAAGGAAAGGTTCTTAACCAGCTTTCTGCCTTCTGGTTCAAGAAAACAGCCCATGTCTTGCCCAATCATCTTGTCAAGGTAGTCGATAGCGAAGAGACACTGCGCGATGTCTTTGCAAGGACTGAAAGCCCGAAGGAGTCTAGAACGAAAGGAGATTCCTCACCTACACCTGAGGTCAGCCTTATCGGCCGCTCTATGCTTGTGGCCAAAGCCGAGCGCATACCTGTAGAATGCGTCGTTCGGGGCTATCTCTCTGGCTCCGCATGGGCAGAGTATAAAGAGACAGGCAAAGTTGGTGATATCAGCTTGGCCCAGGGAATGAAAGAGAGTCAAGAACTGGACCAAGCAATCTTTACTCCCACTACCAAGAGTGACACAGAGCATGACCGCCCTTTAACCGAACAAGATATAAGAGGCCTGGGCATTGAGGGCATATTCAAGGAATTAGAACAGAAGAGCCTGCTTATCTATGGCTATGCTCGGGATTATGCCAAACGCCGGGGCATAATAATTGCCGATACTAAGTTCGAGTTCGGTTTCATCAGTGGTCAATTAGCTCTTATTGATGAGCTATTAACGCCAGATTCAAGTCGATTCTGGGATGATAGCCAATATGAGGTTGGCCATTCGCAGCCGAGCTTCGATAAGCAGCCCGTTCGCGACTGGCTTGCAGCTTCAGGATGGGATAAGAAACCGCCGGCACCTATGTTGCCGCTGGAAGTAATAGAGAGGACATCGCAAAGATACCGCGAGGTGCATAGCAAGTTGACGGGGAGAGGTCTCTGAGGGAAATGGAGCGGAGATTACTAAGAGAGGCGATCGACCAATCTGGCTCAGGATGGACTCTGCGAAGCGAAGCCAAGGCAACCTAATGTAAGATGGCAAAAGACAAGGATTGGAGAGATGGAGAACTGGGGTAGCATAATCAGTGCTCTCGCTGCCATTCTGATACTGATAATATTGCCACTTATTGCACGCAGGAGAAAGAAAGAAGGGGCGACTAACAAGACGGAAGAGCTTTATCGACATCTCCGGGCACTGGGGGTGGGAGCATCCCCGGTTGAAAAAGGCGATGAAAAGGAAAAGATATGGTTAGCTCGAGCCTCGGGCCAGAAGTCGGAGGGCTTAATTGAGTTGGAAGGCAGAAACATAGATTCAATAAACGTCCTTAGCATATCTACTCAGTATGAAACGCGCTATTCTATTGAATACTTGGTGCAAGCCTCAAACATAATGATAGAGCGGGCACTTAAGAGAACTAGGCTGACCAGAAAGAAAAGTCCACCCCTATGGGGTAAAGTGGTGGCCATTGATTGGAAAGGTGACGCCTCTCTGGCACAGGGCCTCAAGCTCGATTATAGTCTGGAGGACAAACTGCTAAGAGCCGATGTGAACGCTTTCAAAGGGACTATCCAGATTTTCCCTGAGCCCAAGCATGGATATGCCCGGATACGCACTGATTATTTTCTCCCCTCGGCTGAGATGTTTGAAGCGATAAGCAGTATAGCCAGACATATTAAGTCGTGGTGAGGGAGTTCAATCGCAGAGTTCCCGATGGGTCCCCTATTTTGCCTATCGAGTGCTTCATCAAGTTCCTATCCAGCCAATACCTTGATCAACCGCAACAAGTTGCTGTCCAATTCCTTCTGCTTCTCCCAGGTTTCCCTTAGAGGAGTAAACGCTGTGTTTCCCTTCAACTCCCCCACCATGTAACCTGACACGCCCTTAACCAGAGCATCCACAGCCGCTGCTCCTAATTTGCTGGCGAGGACTCTATCCCTGGCCGTGGGTGAGCCACCTCTCTGGACATGTCCCAGAACACAAATTCGGTACTCCAGCCTTAATTTCTGCCACACTTGATGAGCAATGGAGAACGCACCGCCTGCATCGTCTCCTTCAGCAACTATCACTATAGAGGATTTCTTGCCTCTCTTGAAGGTGCGCCTTATATCAAGGGCAAGCTGTTCTGCTTTTGTCTCTACTTCCGGAATCAGGATATTTTCGGCTCCGCCAGCAATTCCCACCTCCAGGGCAATAAATCCCCTACGCTTCCCCATTACCTCGACGAAAAAAGGACGCTGGAGCGATCCCGCAGTATCTCTAATCTTATCTATAGCATCCAAAGCTGTGTTTACAGCGGTGTCGAAGCCGATAGTATAGTCCGTGCCATACACATCGTTATCTATGGTACCCGGAATGCCAATCACCTTCACCTTTCCTGCTTTAGCCAGGGCTGTGGCCCCGCGAAAGGTACCATCCCCGCCTATGGTTATCAATCCTTCGATGCCTTCCCGTTGGAGAATACTGTTTGCCTTCCTGATGCCTTTGGCAGTCTTCATTTCCTCACAGCGAGCTGTTTCCAGCATGGTGCCTCCACGTTGGATAGTATTGGCTACCGACCTGTTGCCTAACTCTACGAAGTCCTCCTCCAATATACCGCAGTATCCTCGGCGAATTCCCACCACCTTCAACTTACGGCTAACCCCACACCGGACTATAGCCCTGATGCAGGCATTCATTCCTGGAGCGTCACCGCCGCTGGTCAAAACACCAATCTTTTTCATGATACCTCCCGATGCATTTCTGTCTTAACGTGAAGTCTCTGGCTTCCTTGCTCCCCTAAACCCTGTAGCTATCTCGATAATACACCAGCAAGTATAGTTCTCTAAGCAAGTCAGACTCGTTATGCTTTATGATTTGCTGCAAGTAGTTATCATCCTCTGTGAAAAGGAATCTTTGCCATAGCAAAGGGACGTCTTTCCCGCTTATCACTGCCTCGTTAAAATAGCGCTCCGCGTGAGAAAACAGCTCGTCCAACTTAGGCCACTTCAGGTAAAGTGCCTCTGCTTTTTCCTTCCAGGGTCGGAATAGGTCTATCCCTTCTATATCAATCCCTTTAGCTTGAAGAAATCCCTTCTCGAAGGACAGATTGTAGGCGTAGAATGGCCCGGGGAGCGTAGGAACGAGTTCCGCAAGCTGAGCGATAAACGGCGCTTCATCTTCCGAATTCCGGCAGATTATCTCGAGGCGGCTCCCTTGAATATAGCCGAAGAGCACTATCTCATCGTGGTCCACATCAAGACCGGTGGTCTCTATATCAATCAAGGTTCCCTGTGGGATACCTAACAATAACTCTCGGCTGTATGAGGTAACCATGCCCGTATGTTCTTGCTTCTGCCATTATTATACAATCCGCATTGCACCAAAGATAGCATGATTGCGGACCCTGTCTTTCATCTACTGAGGTAAATGCTAGACCACATAACAGATAATAAGAAAGGCGAGCTCCAGATCCTGGAGCTCGCCTCTGAATATCGCTATTCAGTTTCGAATCACCCCTACTCTTCCACTTCAGCTTCCGGCTGAACTGCCGTTGCCCCTTCTTGGGAGCCTCCTAGACGAAGAGCTCGGGGCTTCCAACTGCTCTCCAGCAATGCACCTTGATTACCCAAGGCAATCCCCGGTTACACCGCCAGAGAGCTCCGACCGGGAAATACCCATCGGCACAACCAGGCTTCTCTCCGTGTCATGCCCCACCTCCTTGCTAGGCATCGACTATCCCTGCCTAACAAGCGCAGTTTAGCATAACACGGATCCTTTGTCAAAATGCAAGCGTGTAACTTCTGATGTTCTGATTGCTCGTACCTGTCATTGAAGGGAGCGAGATTCTCTTCTTGTGCTCTACGACAGGCTCGACAATCTCAACCGCACCCGTCATTGCGAGAAGTCGTGGCAACGAGGCAATCTAGGTGGGGGATGTGACACTCTTGATTGCAGTGACAGTGTGGAGTGGTTGGTCAAGCTGATGCTATTATGAGCGGAAAGGGAGCCACAAATATGGACATCTATGAACAGCTAAGGACTAAGCTTAAGGAAGCTGTGGGGAGGAACAGAGCTGAGGGCATGCTCCTGTCGGGAGGATTGGATACGAGCATTCTGGCTTTTCTGGCCCGACCAAGAATAGGCTTCACAGTAGGATTAAAGGATTTCCCTGCATCAGACCTCGTGTATTCAGAAAAGATTGCCAAGCTCCTCGGAATGCAGCACGTGAAAATGGAATTCACTACTGAAGAAGCGATTGCCACCCTTCCTGAGGTTATGAGGATACTGAAAACCTTTGACCTCGCCCTGCCTAACGACGTCTCCCTATATTTTGCCCTCAAGCTGGCTGCCGGGAGTGGAATTGCTTGCATAATGGCGGGCGACGGACCCGATGAGCTCTTTGCCGGCTATTCTTATATGGCAGAGCTTCCTCGTGAAGACCTGGGAAGATATATAAGAAGGCTCTCACAAAATTGGCACTTCTCAGTCAATGAACTGGGCAGGGTTCTGGGTATTGAAGTCAAGCAGCCCTTCCTCGATGAGGATTTCGTTCGCTTTGCCCTGGAAATAAGCCCGGCGCTTAAGGTCAAAGATGGAGTAGGGAAGTATATCTTGAGGAAGAGCTTTGAAGATTTGATTCCAGCCGAGATGGTATGGAGAGAAAAGGAGGCCATAGAATATGGCTCAGGCTCCACCAAGCTGCACCAAATAATAGACAGTATGGTCAGAGACAAGGAATTTGAATCAGCAAGAGATGAAGTGGACATAAAGTTCATAAACAAAGAGCACTTCTTTTACTGGCGTATCTATAACGAGGTTGTGGGGAAAATTCCCAAGGCCTCACCCTCGGCTCCCTCTCTATTTACTGGAGAGGGATGGAGTGAGGTAAAAAGTTGTCCCTGCTGCGGAGCAGCCATGGGCAAGTACCATTGCCGCACCTGCGGCTTTTCTCGCCCCATGCAATGAAGGTTTGTTACTATCCTCCATCCGCTGCGCGGAGGTAGTTAGAGGGAGAGGGAAACTCACCCTCGCGTTAATCCGCTCCCTTGAAGGGAGAGGATTACTATAATCCACTCATTGGGGAGGCGAAGCCTCGGATATGGTTCTGTCTGGTATGTTTGCTTTGTCCGGCCCGGCTGTCGTGCTCTACCTGGTGATCCGCGTGCCGGTCTTACCTTGGAGTGCGGCCAGAGCGGTTTCAGGGAGAGTTATAATTACCTCAGGTTCCGCGTGCTGGTCAGGGTTCGCTTCTTCCAGAAACATTATGGCTGCCCGCATTTTTGGCTCCATGCTTCCCTTGCCGAATTGGCCTTCGTCCAGTAGCTCCTTTGCTTCAGCCACAGTGAGGTTCTTCAAGGCCTTCTGGTGAGGTGTGGCGAAGTCTCGGTATACATACTCCACTGCGGTAAGAATAAACAGGACATCGGCATCTACCTCGGTGGCCAGGCGGGCCGAGGCGTAATCCTTGTCAATTACGGCTTCAACACCGTGCAAATTGCGGTTATCTTCTCTGATGCCGGGGATGCCACCACCACCCACGGCGACCACTATCTCACCCGCATCCAGCATGCTCTTTATGATTCTCGCTTGCTGGAGGCTTATGGGCCTGGGTGAAGCGACCACGCGCCTGTTACCCCGGGCGCTATCCTGGATGATATGCCAGCCCTTCTCCTGCCGCAGTCGTGCCGCTTCACTCTCAGTGTAAAAGGGGCCGATTGGTTTGGACGGGCTTTGAAAGGCAGGATCATTCCTGTCGACGACAACCTGGCTTACCACAGTGGTGATATTGTGTGGCTTGCCTGCCTGTCTCAGGCAGTTGGCCAACGTGTTCTGAATCATGTACCCCATGAAGCCTTCTGTAGCGGCTACGCAGATGTCCAGCGGCATGGGCGGTACCATAGCCTGCGCCATCGTGCTGGCCAGGAGCAAATTGCCTACCTGTGGCCCGTTCCCGTGAGTGATCACAATGCGGCTCCCGCTACTGAGCAGGTTCAGCAGCTCTTCGGCAGTGCGCCGCAAATTCTCATATTGCTCCTCGACCGTTCCTTTCTGCCCTGCCCTCAGGATGCAGTTGCCACCAAGAGCGATGACGAAAGTCTTGATTCCGTGCCTGCTCATTGCCTTTTGTTTCCCGGCCCTGCGCTGTGGTAGCTGGAGGTGGCGCTCTGGCACCTGTTATTCTCGGGGTCTTGGGGGAGATTGTGAGCGCGTGCAAACTCCGATAATATGTCCTCTAGATTGGGCTTTCCCACTTCCTGAAGTTCGTAAGAAACCCTGGTATGTGGTTTCCTGATGTCGATGATTCGGCTCAAGTTGATAGGTGTTGCCACCATCACGGCATCACAATCGACCCTGTTGATAGTCGTCTTGAGATGTTGTAGCTGACGTGGGCTGTACCCGATAGCCGGTAGGATTGGCCCGATACTCGGGTACTTCTTGAAGGCTTCGGCGATGCTCTCGACCGCGTAGGGTCTGGGATCTACAAGTTCTGCTGCACCACCTTGCCGGGCAGCGATAGTGCCGGCACCGTATGCCATCCCCCCGTGCGTCAGCGTCGGTCCGTCCTCGATGACCAGAACCCTCTTGCCCTTGATAAGGTTCGGATCATCAATCTGAATCACGGATGCAGCATCGACCACGCTCGCCTTGGGATTTACTGTGGCAACGGTTTCACGCACCTTTCGTACGTTCCCGGGAGCTGCGCTGTCGATCTTGTTGATGATCACCACATCGGCCATTCGCAAGTTAATTTCCCCTGCGTAGTACGAGATCTCATGGCCAGCACGGTGAGGATCGGCGACAGTAATCATCAAGTCGGGCTGGAAAAACGGGAAGTCGTTGTTTCCCCCATCCCACACGATGACATCACAGCCTTCTGGATCCGCCTCAGCAGCCTTCAGAATGGCCAGGTAATCGGCACCAGCGTATACGATGGTGCCCCGAGCCAGATGTGGCTCATACTCCTCTATCTCTTCGATAGTGCAGTTGTGTTTCTTCAAGTCGCCCAGTTGGGAAAGGCGCTGCACCCTTTGCTTGGTTAGTTCGCCGTAGGGCATAGGATGGCGCACGGCGATGACTCTCAATCCCTTCTTCTTCAGAAGCTCTATGATTCTCCTCGAAGTCTGGCTTTTGCCGGAGCCTGTCCTCACCGCGCACACTGCGATAACGGGTCTGCTGCTCCTGAGCATTGTGTCCTTCGGGCCAAGCATCATGTAAGTTGCCCCGGCTGCATTCACGATCGCGCCGATATGCATTACGTGCTGGTAGGACACATCAGTGTAGGCAAATACGCAGTCGTTAACATTCAATTCTTCTATCAGGCGGGGCAGTTCTTCCTCGGCATAGACCGGAATTCCCTCCGGATATAGTTCGCCCGAGAGTTCAGGGGGATACCTTTTCCCGGAGATGCCCGGGATTTGTTGCGAGCCGGTGAAACCTACTACATTGTAGCGTTTGTTATTCCTGAAGAATACGTTGAAGTTGTGAAAGTCTCTTCCCGCTGAGCCTATGATGATGACGTTTCTCCTTGTCATGACGATGGTCCTCCTACAGGCTCCCTTGTTTCGTTTTCATGAATAAGCCGAAATATTAACACATCTCGGCCTTGTGTGAACAGCCATACGTACTAATCACACTGGCAGCGTCCAGTACAATAGCACGGCGGGCGGCGTTACGGTATCGGTTGTGCTGTGCAGGGCCGGCGCACTTGACATAAAGCTCAGCAACAGGGAGTGTTACTTCTACTGACGCATCTAGGCCGGAATTGTCAGAGAGATACCAGAAGTCAAAGGCAGAGGATAGATGTCCACGCTGCGGAGCAGCCATAGGGACAAACTACTGTTCCGCCTGTGGCTTCTCTCGTCCCCTGTTATGAGGCTCCTTTACATCCTCTCTTGCTGAGGTTATCATATGCCGTATTTGAGCCGGCTTGGTCCCCGGCCTGGTACTGGATTGAGGACAGCAGAGGTATCTCAAGGATAAAAGGAGGGACTCAAATGTTGAAGGGCAAGAGCGTTCTTCTACGGCCGTTTAACAGATCAGATATCTCATATTTTCTGAAATGGTTCAACGATCCTGAGATACTGCAGTACCTTGACATGTATCTCCCGATGACTGAAATGTCCGAGGAGAAATTCATCGAAGAGCTGGGCACCACGAGGGCGAAAAGTGATGTTCTGTTTGTTATAGAGGCTATTGAGGGTGCCTCAACTAAACCTATCGGCAACTGTGGTCTGCACCAGATTGATGCAAAGGACCACAGTGCTATTTTTGGAATCATCATAGGCGAAAAGGATTACTGGAACAAAGGCTACGGTGTGGAGGGTGCCCGGCTGCTAATCAACTACGGTTTCCAGCAATTGAATCTACACCGCATCTCATCGGCTGCAGTCGCCTTCAACGAACGCAGCATCAAGCTTCACAAGAAACTCGGCTTTCGGGAAGAGGGGCGTCTGCGACAGGCCATGTTCAAAAACGGGCAATATCATGACCGGGTGGAGTTCGGTATCTTAAGGGAGGAGTGGAAAGAGTTGTGATAATGGGACCTGGTAAAAGAGGGTTACCGGAACAGTCTCCTTGTAGGAGGATGAATTTGGGTACGTTGATGGGCCAAATGAAAATGATTATAACCGGAATTGCTTCATGCCCGTAGGGGCAACATATTGCAGTTCATCAGGTAGAATTTCTAGTAGCGTGTAATCGGGGTCTTCGGGGCTAGACCAATGATCGTTAAAGAAACTGATCCGTTTCGCGATGCTGGCTTTCGTATTCTTGTCTTCAATG
>SMTZ1_10000365_pt1 | contig 41173 bp, 36 predicted proteins | sample DeeMarSWOR136_30_FD_25667 | JGI IMG/M metagenome (IMG submission 25667) | reverse complement strand
CGGTCATCCCAATACGCTTGGCATCTACCCTGTCGAGTGACTGAATGAAATCCACAGCCCGAATACTGTTCCACGTCTGAAGCCTCAGAACCTCAGGAGTCTCTTTGTGCAACCAGCCGGACTCCTTCCAGTCTCCATAACCGACCATATCATAGAGAAAAACCGCCGCGCCCATCCGGGCCAGCACCGCACACCGGGCCTGCCCTTCGGGCCCGAATCGCCCGCCATGACCGTGCGGACAGAGGATCCCGGCCAACGTTCCCTTGAAATCTGGAGGACGGTAGAGTGTGCCGGTCACGTAGAAGCCGGGCCAGCTCTGGAATGCCACTTCCTCGACGATATACCCTTTATAGCTACGTTTGTCGAAAAACTGAGGCTTGAGCGGCTTTCTCTCGGGCAACGTCGATAACTTTGCGCCCTCCAGGATCCCGCCGCGAATCCTATTCCTGCGCAGCTGCCAACCGGCCAAGTCCCCATACATACTTCTGAACTGTGCCAGTTCCTCTTTCGCTGCCTCCGGCGTCTGCGCATGCCCTTGGCGGAGCTTGGGTTGCTCTTGTCCCACCCCTACCGATAGAGCTATGGACATGGCCAAACAGATGACAATACATCGTCTCATCGTGAGACCTCCTTTCGGTGATTCGTACCTTAAGCCAACGATTGAGCCAAGGAACGGATTGCTCGTTGCCTTTAGTTCCTTGTTATGTGCATGTTGTCATCAATCTTCGCCGCTGAATTTGGTGATAGGGGTCAACTGTACTTTTCTGAATTCAACCTCGGAACCTTCCGCCTGTAGGGCAATTTGGCCTTTTGCCGCAGTACAATCAAAGCCGTGATTGACCAGATCACCATTGACCCAAACCATAATGGAGCTTTTGAAGCATTCTATAACCATTGTATTCCATTCACCAACGGGTTTCTCAGAGCCGTCAGTCAGATTGAGAATTCGACGTTTCTTGCCTTCTGTTATACCCCACTGCTCTTTGGGCCCACGCCGGCTTACCATATCGGGTACGCTGATGTCTTCCACAATACACCAAAAGTCGCCGGCATTCTTGTGGAACATTTGTACTTCAATAGATTTGGGGAACATGCCGTACAGAGCACGCGGGGCTGAGGCGTGAACGAGGATACCACAGTTTCCAGGCTTGCCGGCAAAACGGTATTGAACCTCGAGTCGGTAGTTCTGATAGACCGCATCGCTGATAAGGTGGCCGTTAGGCGTGCCCAGGCTGACGAGCAAGTCATTTCGAACAATGAACGGGCTTTTCACATTTGGGTCATTATCCATCTTGGGAACATCGACGTGCCATCCGCTCAAGTCCCGCCCATTGAAGAGATTCTGGGAGTGACGTTGAGGCAGCGACTTGCAGGATAGAGTGGCCGTTGCGGCGATGGATACAATGATGAGCTTTTTCATAATGTTGTCCCTCTTTCTATTTAGATGTCTTCCGGGTTTTCTATGTTACATAACGATTAGATGACCAACATCCGCCCAGTGCCACGCAGGGCTCTGGAATTTAGAAAATACAATCAATCGAAGCTTAACCAAGCGTTGCATCAACGGTTATTAACGAACCAAATGGAGTAATCATCAAGAAGTTGATAGTTTGTCGACTTCTTGTCTGTGGCTTTGATCTCTGATAGCCCGAGCAAGAACTTCCGACCATCGGAGATGCGACGAACGTCGGCCCCAATATCTTGTCCCCAAAAGAGCATCCATCCTGATTCAGCCTCACAATCTATCTCAAGAAGCTCATACTGATCCGTGTAAGACGGTTGTGTTTTCTTGAGGTGGTCGTATTCTTCCTTATCGCCGGGGCCAAGAATATAGACTTCTTCCCATCTGAAATCTTCTATCCCAGTAACAATGCATGGTAGCAACAGGTGAGACTTGAGGTATTCACAAAAAACCTCGACTGCCTCATCAAAATCTAAATCCTCATTTTCTCCGAGAATTGCTGCTATTCGTTTGTCTTGAGCCTTTCCATTCACTATCGTTTATCTCTCACAAACCGTTCCTCGTCGGTTTAACATCGACGTAGGAGATGGGCCATCTCACCATACGGTACCATCTGGATCCTGTCAAGGATCACGCTGCCGACACTGGTACGAATTTCCAGATGGTCTCACTGCTGCTCAGTGGCCAACTTTTTCAGGACAGCCTTCGCGTCACGGTACTGATGGAAGCAACGTTCCTTTTTCAGAAACTGAGGAGTATGAGCCGCCTGCCGGTGGTTTTTCCAGGTAATGCCCAAAGTCTTGTGCAGCAGTTCATGGTACATAATGAAGTCAGTTACGTATTCGGGAACATTCTTCTTGTCCAGGGACATACTGACCATTACTGTATCGCGCGTCTGATTATAATGACCGAACTTGCGCAAGGTGAAGGTATGACTCCAGACAAGTCGAGGGCGACTCAGACTCCCATTGAAATATGTGGCGTTGACCCGGTCGAAAGATGCCGCCAAGTCGTAGTGAACTCCCATTGTTTGTTCCACAACCCCACTCAGCAGGTCAAGTTCAGAGAGGATTTGCTGATAGGACTCGCCGAGCATAGCATCCAGTACCTGTTGCTTGTTGCGGATCTTTTGAAAAATCTGCTCTGCCAGCAACCGATAAGTATCTCTCCCAAAACAAATCATTGGGGTAGGCAGTTGTATTAGAGTTGCGTTCTTATACCAACGAACACGGTATATCCCCTGCATAGGGCGGAAATGAACCAGCACGGACCCCAACCGTTTTCTCGCCTCCGGTATAGCTTCATGAAAAATAGCTTTGGCCCGGCGAATGGCGGCCAGATACTCATCAAAGTTTTCCCGTTGAGCGAAATACGCCAGCCATCCTCTGATGAGACGCGCCTGGCTCTTGAGTTGTTCCGGTTTTATGTTCTTAATCCGAATCTGACTCTCGATGTTGCCAGTTGACTTCTGAATAGAACCGTAGACCTGCTGTAGCTTAGAATCTTCTGGGCCTTGGGCAATCTGATCGAGAAGATTATTCAAATAGCTCTTCAAGCCAGGGAATGACACGCTGTTCGGCACAAAATCCAATGATGAAGATGTTTCATTTGTTTCAACTGAGTTGAAGTCAATGCCTGCCAGGAACTCATAGGCTTTTCGCGAAGGTGCCGGCAGTGCATCAAGATGGGCACCAACGTCGTTCAGGACCCGGTAGACGGTTTCAATCGAACGGCTTGTATTCTCTCTTAGTTGTGCCAAGCGATCAGAAGTAATAGGCTGAGAAATCTCCTGCCTGACATGGTTAGCAAGTTTGACAAGGCCGCGGATACGAACTCTTTTCATAAGGTTACTGCCTAACAGAAAAGCTATGTTCTGTCAATGTGGTTGGCCCAATAACGCAACCTTTAAATACTCCGCCCCATTCACTACTCATTAATCTTCACAAACTGAGTTGAAACAACACACCCAGCCGTCCTTTGGAACATAGCACTCGCTAATAGCGGAGTTATCACTCGATGTGCTCTACATCGTAACCCTGTTGCGCAAGGTATTCCGCAATGACCATGCGGTGGCTATGAGCAGCACGCTTCTCTGCGCACATAAGGCAAAATGGTTCTGGAACCTGCAACAAACGCTCGATGAGAAGATATCCTGCCTTGTCTATCAAATGGCGATATCGCTCTTCCCAATCGGCAAAGTGTCGGAAGATGTTCCCAAGTCCAACAAAGGAGAAGTATTGAATACCGCCGTTTGCCAGCAAAGCTTGAATGCCCTTTTGGCTATTGCTGGCTTTGACGTATGTTCCCATGCTTGACCGATCAGGGCGCAACCGGACATCAACAACGGCCTTGATACTATTCGCTTTGAGCAGATCGAGGAGCTCTTGTGGCTTCCTACCACCATAGCCTATCGTATATACCTTCATTTCTTTTTGGCCTCTTATCGATGATACACAATAATTTGTCATCGGCTGCTACCATTATAAGAGGCGCAGCCATTATACGTAATGACACCTGGCCGATAATTTAATGATGCAATAATCATATCACTGGGAAATCGGCCCTATGTCATTCAAACGTCAGGAAGTCTCAGACAAAGGCCCTTATACTATACTTGTAGATGGAAGGTTCTGGCCCTCGGCAACGGGGATCCATAGTATTAGGATACCCCATTGCCTTGCCAAGACACGGAATTGACAAGAAACGTGAAATGAGCAGCTTATTTGACCATGTGCAGCGGGCACAAAGCATTTAGTGGAGGAAACAACAATGGATACGAATAACAGCGTACCGAATCAAGAGGAAATGGAGAGCATTCGTACTACGCCCGGCTTTGCCAAGAATGGAAGACCGTTTGACCATGTCGTGAAAAAGAAAGTGGCAAACGGTGAATACCGTCTGCAGTGTATTCCGGGCGAAATACTGGGCACGGTCAGGCCTATTGAGGTTTACAGGGCCAGGCGCGCCAAGAGCACCATTTTCAAACCCTGGCGGTCTGGCACAGACGACGATACCTACTGTCCCGCCCACTGGGCTGATATTGCCATCGGCCGGGGAGCGTGTGGTTATCGTTGCAGGGCGTGCTTCTTGATTCTGACGCATCGAGTCTTCTGTGACCCTTCGCGGCACGTGTTATACGAAAATGTCGGTGACTACGAAGACGTAGTGCGGAAGCAACTGAAACAGCGCGGTCGCAATCTTGGTTTAGGCATAGACTGTAGCGATTCGCTGCTGTACGAGGGAATAACAGGCCATGCACGCCGATTGATTCCTCTGTTTGCTAACAAAGAAACGAACCGATCCGGGCGAAAGCTTATTCTGCTCACCAAGAGCACTAATGTGCATTACCTGGAGGGATTACCCACAAACAATGTGCTTATGACTTTCAGTCTGAATCCGGAACCCATTGCTGATCTATGGGAGGGCAAATGGAACGATGGTCTCCGCATAACACCCTATATCAAGGACCGTCTTGCTGCTTCGGCACGAGCACAAGAAATGGGATTCGAAGTTAGATGGCGCATTGACCCAATTCTACCGGTTGATAATTGGGCGGAGATTTATCGTGACTTCCTTTTTACCGCGGCCGGAGAAGGTCATAAACCAACCCGCATAACACTCGGCACATACCGGGAGATGGGTAGGTCACTGCTTACTATCGCAGCGAAATGGGGCCAGTTACCTATGGAATTCGTCCCTGGGGAGCTAACCAAAGACGGCATGCACTACCATATACCCGAGCGAGAAAGAGTTAGTATCTATCGGCAACTCGTGGCCTTTATCAAATCTGCATGGCAACCAACCGGGGCAGTGCCGATCATAGCTTTGTGCAAAGAAACCAGAAGCATTCGGGAGGCCCTGGGTATTAATCATAGTCATTGTAACTGCGAATAGACTTGCCGAGGGAAATCAAAGGCTATCCACAAGGTTTGACACGGCACCGAAGCAAACAGCTGCATAGTGCACCAACGAGAGGTTAGGTGAATGAGTTCGCAGAAAAAGCATTTGGTGTTGGTCGAGTTTACAAGTGCACGGTATTATGCAACCGGTTATGAGAACACTACTGGAATATACCGAAGATGACCGTAAAATAACGAACTAAACCTGCTATTAGGAGACTCATAAGTTTGCTTTGGGCGATTCAACTGCATGGTGGCACCCTTTGGTCCTGCCGGTGTAGTTGAAGCGCAGCTTTCAAGGAGACTGAATTGTCACGAAAAAATGACCCAATCTTAGGGAACTGGCCAGTGGTAGCGATGCCTGATCTTGTAGATGACTACTTGAGGTTGACACCTAAGGCGCGGATTGAAATAAGAAGAGAGGAAGATGGCATCTATGAGGGAATTTTCTCATTCGGCGGCCAAACTGGGGAAACATATGGAGTCCTGCGGGATGACCTTAGCCGTAATCTTTGTTACGTTTTCAGCTTCGAGGGCGAGGACGAAGGCGATGAAGTTCACGGCGCTGGCATAATGAGACTTTCAGAAGATAATTTCTTGGCTGGTGAATGGATTTACCACTACGGTGATATTCTTCGAGTTGAGTGCCGACGGTAAGGAGCTCCGCTACCGAAGAGAATTATCCCCCGCATGTTTTTTGGACACATAAACTCAGGCCTACCGAACTGGATGCTTCGATTGCTTTGCCGTCGCGTCAAAGTCAATATAGCCCTTGACCTCCATATTCAAGGATTCCTCGCTTCAGCCTTCCATATCGGCAATTCGCTGACAGCCGCCTTTTCTAACGATCTTCTTCCTGGACTCATGATAGCTCTATTTCCGTTTATTCTTATGGCTGCCAGCTCCCAGCATCTCTACGAGTAGCTTCCGAACAATTGCGCCCCGGGACACATTGTTGGGGGTGGTAAATACTTGCGGGCCAAGGTATTTTGAATCGTCCTCAGCGGTGTATTTGACCTGCATATTGACTAATTCGCCGTCAAGGAGTTGGAGCTTGCGCTTTCTTTTCCTATCCGAGGTCTCTTGTATAGTTTTGGCAACGGAGTTTTCGATCTCATTGATCTGGCTAAGCGTGAAATCCACCTTTTGCTTGCGCGGCGGAGTATCCCGCACCTGCATCAAGATGCCCTCGCTTAATTCGCGTAGGCCAAGAACCAGCTCCCTCTGTGCCTTAGACAAGCGTACGCCGATCGTCTGGTGGGGCTCAATCTGTGTGGGTTTTAGGGTCTCCAAAAGTTTATCTACATCGATGCCACGCTCACTGCATACTTCTTCAATGCTGTCGACAAGATCGCACAGGTAATCCATCGCCTCATTCTCGATCCTCAGCGGTGAAGATGAAAAATTAGACAAGTCGATGATCTTGGGTTCTTCATCTGTTGAAGATGGTTCTTCCGCTTGATGCTGGCTTAGTAGGTTCTCAACCTCGTTATAAAGTTCACGCAGCCTCTTTTGCTTCTTCCTACTCTCGGTGTGATTGGCCTCGGCCGCTATACCCTCAGCGAGTACGTCCAACTCATCCAAGGTCAGCATTATTGGTGCGCTGGTCGGTCGCTGCCTTATCTGCTCTTCAAGTTCGTTGCCCAAAACAAACAAGTCCAAAAGCAGTTTCCGTTCACCCTGGGTGAGTCGCAGGCCAATAGTGTCCGTCGATTTATTATGAACATCCCTGACCATTTTTATGCTCGCCTTTGCCGACTGAATCTCTCAAGTAAACCATCACACAATCGATATTGCCGGATAACGTTTTCTGAAGAAATGGCCCTTGTGGCATCTCAATAAGTAATCCAGCCAACAACCTGCATCTGTCTCGCCCAGACAAAATGAAGATTTGATGGATTCATCCCCATATTCCTCTATCATTCTCACGACAAACCTTGGGCTGATGCTATCCGAACAGACAAATGCCCTAAGGGCGTGTTCCTCATCCTCAGTCAAGCCGACTCCCTTGCGTCGAAAACCGCTGACGACATGATCGAATCCTTCCATGATCTCTTTCCCACAATCCGGGTTGAGAAAGACACCCAAGCCGTCTTTTGACTCAAGAAGGTCTCTGGGAATAGAGATGCTTGGGCGATTTTTCTTAAGACCATGTTCCCTGATAGCTTCTTCGACAGCCTCCGGCGGTCGGGAGGCCCAGTTGTCACGCAGTTCCCGTTGCCAGTCAGCCCCCATTGAAAGACCATCAGGATAAACCATCAAATCCTTACCGTAGAACGCAAGTGCTGAGGAGTGGAGTTCTGCCATCCGTTCTCTTGCCTTCCGCTCATATTCCTTATCATATCGGTAAACGAGATCAGAACTTCGCCGTATCATGGTATTCTTCAAGTCATCAAGCAGACGCTGCGAAGGATTCTTGATGGGCCTCTGCCCACCCGACCAGTACCATTCTCCCCTCCATGGCGTTAAACTGCCGATGACCAGAAGACCAGCGACGAAAGGGTGGTTTTTCATGTTTATCCGGATGAGATATTCCTGGTCGTTAATCGTGTTGCGGGCTTTCACAAAGTCACTGTTTGCCGACAGGACCATATACGGGGCAGCATGCCTTTCATACCAGCTGCGCAGGTCTCTTCGGTCATCATCACCAATGTCCAGAACGCCTGCCAGGATGTCGATCACACCAAGACCTGACCATCGGGTACATTGCTGGCAGATGAAATCATCTGTGTGACCTATGTCTGATTCCCCGTCACATTGCTCCAACATATAGTAACGAAAGAGTACCCTGAACATATACGACTTGGAACCAAGCCACACTAATTTTCTCTTTACGTCCCAGCCATAATCATTGGGCGTTGCCAGAAATGCCTTTATCCCAGAGTCTTGAGGAAGCGAGGCATATTTGCTGTTAAGGAAGCTTTGTACTACTTGAGCAACACATTCGATATCTTCATCATGAGGCGAAAGAACCGGAGCATCTGAAAGTTCCTGATACACGACCCAAAGAAGATGACGGACACGCTCAAAGTGAATCCCGCTTAATGGCTTTGCAGAGTCACAATCTGCCGTCAAGGGCAGCGGTGTGCCAAACAACTCTGTATTGTATCGTTCATAACACTTCCAAATGCCTATATCGCTGTGAATGTCAGCGCCGAAATCCACCAGAATGCCTGCTAAATCCTCGATTCCTTCATCTTTGAGATGTAGGTGGTCCCGTGAAATAGGCATTTGGATTCTGGAAAGCAACTGATGAAGCTCCTTTACCATCTGCGGAAGGTAGGAATCCATGCTGCCCTTATATCCTTGGGGTCTGTAATTTGAATATCGCATTCTCTTGCCCTTACACACAGCCTTACTACGCCAGAAGACCAACGGAATTGGCCGGCAATATTGAGTCTATGCGTTGGACAGATATCTGTCAACTGCTGGGAAATGCCTTAGCGAAAATGGAAAGACTTAAATACTCCACCCCATTTACCACTTAATAATCCTCACAAAACGAGTTCGATACAACATGGCGAGCCGTCCTTCGGGACAAAGGGCTCGCTGAGGATTCCACGTGAAAGTTGCCGCCACGCGGTGTCATCATGAAGCGAATCCTCGATGAGAAATAGGGATTGGCCAAGGGCCAGCCGAAGATTGAGGTAGAGATATTTCTGCAATATTGAGAATAAAGGTTTGTCGACGAGAGCCTGTTTCAGGTCTCGCGATTTCAATCCTGCGATAAGCCATTTATCAGCGAGAAAAAATTGTGCGGCGGCGAATTACTTTGTCAATTCTGATACCATGGTAGCAGAGAGTTAAAGAAACAATAGTCAGAGATTGAAAGGAACTAAAGCATGGCTATGCGTGGCTCTTTACGGCACGAGCTTATGAAGTATCGGCGAGGCAGAAGACGTCCGTTGTCTGGCGTGGTTCCAGGAATTCCATACAATAGTCTCGGAGGATCGAGAAGACCAGTACCAGGTTTGCCTCATACATCACCTCGGCCAGGGTACCGGCATTGCCCTACTGTTCTTGCATGTTTGCAATCGTCCGGCCCTCTCGTATCTATGTTGCTCGCTTTTTGAGCAATTGCGAAACCTTTAGAACCGGCTTTCGCCAGAAAAACTCCAATGGAAACCTTAATCCGTTGAGCCTGAAAGCGTCAATTATTTCCCTGTTGCCGCGGATAATCCCACGAATAGTGTTTGCTTTGCCTCCCGTCCGCATTCGAACAAGAGTCTTCGGAACATACCCAACCTTAATTTGGTGCTTTTCGATAAACCGAAGCATTAATTCAAAATCGGCAGCAACGTTGTACTTCGTATTGAAAAACCCGTACCTTTCAAATAAACATTTCCGGCAGAAAAATGTTGGATGCGGGATGACCCAGCCGCAATAAAAGGCTCCCCTTTTGTACTCACCAGGCTTCCAGAGTCGCGTAACGCGATCGCTCTTGTTGCGGCCCACATATACAAGGTCTCCATACGCAGCATCCAAGTTATGATTCTCTATAAACTCTACCATCTCGTCTACGACACTTCTGTCGGCATACACGTCATCGCTGTTCAAGGTAGCTATGATATCCCCCGTTGATAACTTAATCCCCTTGTTCATCGCATCAAAAGTGCCGTTGTCCGGCTCGGATATGCACCTATGAATTTGACTGCGATACTTACTCAGAATATCAAGCGTGCCATCCGTGGACCCCCCATCAACGACAATGTACTCAATATCCTTATAGTCCTGGCTCAGGATGCTTCTTATAGTATCTTCAACCGTCTCAGCGCTATTGAAGCAGGTAGTTATGATTGAAACGCTCATCGATTCTCCTGCTTGTGGGTCGTCGACAGCGGTTTGCACTCCACAAAAACACTTGGGCATCCCCTCGGAAAGAACCTGGCCATGATCAGGTCACATGCCCAGAACAACGGAAGTGTCATGAAAAGGATGCGAGGGACAGGAACGTAGTGGTGCCCAAACTGCCTTACAACTGCAAGGCCAGCATCGGTGCAGTACTTATCAATTGTCCTGGGCATGTACCAGTGTGACGTCACATCGCGGGCAAGACTCTTTCCTCGAGCATTCACCATAAGTCCAAACGGCAACAAAATGCTCGTCAGGCAGGGAAAATTGAAAACGAGCCTACAAGTCTTAGAAATTCTCGAAGAAATGCCGCAAATCGCCTCAAGCGGCCTTGACAAGCGCCCAAACACATTCACCATCAGCACGTAGTCATAGCTCCGCAAATCCATGTCAATATCGAAGACCGACATGACTCTAAAATCCGGTGTCACCGTAAAGCCCCGCTTGCTGCTCAACCGTTCTTTCGCAACTTCCAGCATCGCTTCGCTAACATCGGTGGCTGTCACTCTTGCCCCCCAGCGAGCGAGAGCCTCCGTAATTCTTCCTGTACCGCAGCCTACTTCAAGGACCTTTTTACCCTGCCAATTTCCAGATAGCTGCTCGAGTATCGAACACTGACGATGATGTCCCCACTCGCCGGCGGACCCACGAAATCGCTGGCTGTCATATACTCTGGCAGTCTCCTCGTATAGTAAATAATCTGTTTCGTCAGACCTTGATTCACTTGCCATTGCGCGAAATCTTTTCTTTTAGTAAGCGTTCGTATAAGTTTAGCATGCGCTTTCCACATTTTTCCAGCGAGAAATTACTCGCTGCCTCCAACGCAGCCTCACCTCTCTGCCTTCGAATTTCAGGGTGAGTAATGGCGAACTCTAGCGCAGGCGCAATAGACTCAGCGGAGAATCCTTCGGTTAGTATCCCGGCTTTACCTTCTTTGAGCAGTTCCGGGCATCCCCCGACAGGGGTCGAAATGATGCACTTGCCCATCGCCATACCTTCGAGAGCGACCATAGGATAGTCTGAAGGACCTCGACTGGTATTCCACGGGATGACAATAAGATCAGATTCCGCATAGAGATTTTCGATAGAATCAACTAAATCAAGGAACCGCACATGCCTGTCAAAACCCATTTCGTTGACAAGTCGTTTTGCGGTTTCGTATCCAACCGAGTATTTCTTGATCCCGCTCTGATTTTCAATCGTCGCAACGAGAAAGATTGACATTCCCTTTCGAATTAGAATCCCCACAGCTTTGAGCAGCTCTGCCAAACCTTTCTCATTTGAAGCGTTGCCGACAAACAGGATTCTCCCGCCCTTGCTCTCCTTCGGGAAGTATTCGTCGGAGTTGCCCTCTTGCCTGGGACGAAACCGGTGCGTGTCCACACACATGGGGATAACCTCAATCTTCTCTGACAATACGCCCGCCCTTTCTATCGACTGGCGAATATTCCCTGTTACCGCAATTATTTTGTCCAGCCTGTCAAAAAGGAATCTCACAGCCGTGGACTTCTCCCACCATCGTCTGTAGACTCCTCCCTTTGCGCCCAAAGGGCAGTACAACGAATGAAGTCGGACGCAAGTTTCGCGACTAGCGCCCAAAGACACAATGCTGTAAGGGTAAGTTCCGGAATGAGAATGCACAACATCATAGCACATCTTTCGCGCCCGTTTTTTCAGACTGCGACGCAACATTGCAATCGCACCAATGCCTTTTCCAGTCAAGCTCGTGCCAACATTCGAAAGCGGCCTGACAATCTCCCGCACAGGATGACCAGACAGATATTCCAAGCTCTCTTTTGGAACGGGAGCCAAAAGTTCTATCTCAATGCCCTGTCGTCTCAGTTCCAGCGCCAAAGAAACGCAATTGGTTGCACACCCCCCCACCAAAATGCCGGATTCTCCCGGAAGCAGGCGAGGCAAAAAATAACAAACCTTTAGACTCATTCGATATTCAGTCCCATTGGTTCCGGATGAAGCGGTACGGCTCTTCCATGTAGAATACAATTGTAAACGGTAACAAGCTGCCGTGTAATCTTGGTCCAGTTATATTTTTCAAGAACCATCTCACGACCCCGACGTCCCATCGTCTCACGCTGCGACTCGGGCATATCCAGCAGCTCCCTAAGAGCCTCACCTAACTCAGGTCCTCTCGGTGGCACCCAGCGACCGGCGTCGTCTTGCTGCAACTGTTCCCAAGGAGTACCTGTAGTCGTAACAACCGGTGTTCCACAAGCCAATGCCTCGGCCACGACGATCCCGAAGTTTTCTGAATAGGACGGCAGGACAAAAACATCCGCTCGCCTCAGGAGCGACAACTTCTCCTTGCCCCGCACCATCCCCGTCAGCAAGACTTTTGAACCCGCATCGCATCCGTCGATCATACCCTCGACCACCTTTTGGTAGCCTCGGTCATCGGGACCGGCAATAACGAGCAGAGCATCCTTGTAAGCCGCAGATTTGACAAGGTCCGCCCAGACGGGAATCAGCAAATCCAGCCCCTTTTCAGGACTCAAACGTGACATGAACAGCACTACCGGCCGTTCTTTAACCTCGGGCCAATAAGCTTCAGCCTCGGAGCCATCTCCATTGCTAAACTCATTCGTGTCCACACCGTTCGGGATAACGGTAATCGGCCCACGATAACCTATCTGGCCGAAGTGTTCGGCTTCCTGTGCGGAAGCTGCATGAAGACAGGCAGCGCTCTGCATGATGGACTTGCCGACGAGAGTTAGATATGCCGCCTTCTTTACCCGCTTGAGACGAGTGTTCCTCAGCCGCCAGGGTTCAAGACAGCCTGCCGGCCGGAGAATATAAGGCGTGTCATTGGCATGGGCTATACGGCTGGCAGCATGCGTCGGATGCAGCCACATACCATTGATATGTACAATGTCAATCGAGGTGATGCCAGCCGACAGGCCTCGAACAAACTCTCTTGACCGATGCCACCAACGAGGCCAGCCGATATCGTACATATACGCGGAATCCATCGACGCCAGATCTTGCCGGTCGCTCTTGCGTACGGTCGCCCAGTAAGAAACATTGTGTCCTTCAGCGGCAAGTGCTTTGCCAAGATTCTTGACCACCGCCACCGGCCCGCCGAAACACTTGGCCAGATACGGCAGCACAAACGCTACGTTCATACTTGTCTGCACGTTTGAAACGTTACCTCAGTTGCCTCATGCCCCTTTTGAAAGGACTCGCCTCCGAAATAAACACCGTGACGATTGCCAACGACACACCAAAAAACGGATTTAGGAAATGGTTGCTTAAATGAGAATAAATGAAAAGAGTGCAAAAAACAAAATAGTTGGTGTAAAACAACCTAACCGAAAAATACCTTTCTGTTTCCCCCGTCAGTTGCAAACGCTTTCTCAACTTGCAGAGTCTTCTTCCGAGCAAGAAGCCTTTAACTACCACGAACCAGCATGCGCCGTAGAAAATTACTCCCAATATTCCGTACCTGAAGAACAGTAAGGCAGGGCCGACGTGAATGTTATGTATATGACCGTGGGTCGTAAGATTCTTATTCAGCGCACCTACACAAGGAAAATATACCGCTCCGTGCCCCAACCCAGTGAGAAAAATACCCGGACTTGCCTGTAACGTTCTGCGGGCACTGTGAACTTCATCGAGTCTTTCGCTCGCGCTCTGTCCACGAAGTACTTCTCTTGTGGCAACCGAACGATAGAGCCTCGATTTACTGAACTTGTCCCCGAGAGAAAAACAGAGTACCCCGCTCAATAATAACAATATGCAGCAGACTAGTCCCACGACCTTTACGTTTCTAACATGAAAGATCATCAAGAGGCATGCCATGAAAGAGAAAAGGAAACCCAAAAAAAGGCCTCGCCCCCAGCCCAGGAACGCAAAGGCAAGCAGAACAACCGATATCACGAGATAGAATGCAACTCGCCGAGAACGCTTTCTATCAAAGAAGCAACTGGTTATTATGCCCGACAGTATAAAGCAAAAGACTATAAAATGCGGTGCGTCGAGAGCCTGGTGATATACACCCAACGCGATCCAATAAACGAAAAGGATTGTACACAGGAATACGAGAAGTCTATAGATCGTATCTAGGTGAATATGATTCTTATGGGCAGAACCCCCAAATATCATGAGGCTTAGGCATAACCACAAAATCCAACTTGCATCACCAACAATGTAAACCGGATAGATAACTCCTACAGTCAACCACGAAAGCGGAATAGCCAGTATCCCCACAAGAAAAACTAAAACTGAAACAGTTACTACCTTTCTATTTATTCCAGTTAGGTATACTGTATCAACACTTAGAACCCACAGAATACCCAAAAAGTCACCGGCCATGAGAGGCAGACCCCTTAATAACCTCCCTGAGAATGAACCCCTGCTACAACCCAAGAAACCGACAAATGTATAGCAGACGCAAAGAAATACAAAGATGGACGGCAAATTCAGTCTAATCGACTGAAGCATTTCTAGATGCCGTGTTTTGCCCGCGTCCGAATATATCTCGCATCGCAGCATACTCGTCTGCTCCGGTGACACAATACTGCTCAAGGCACCCACGTCATGTCACCCATAAACTTCCTCTTGAAAAGATAAAGCCCATCGCCCTGGACTATGTGAATTGCGGTTCTGATTGTCCTGAGAAAAGTCGTATAGAATGAAGCAAACAACTTATTCTTGCACTTGCAGTACTTGTCCTTTATGACTCTGCGTTCCTTTCTCGCGATATCGCGCAGAGTCGAGGTCTTGGAAATTCGGTGTACTCTCGAAGCTACCAAGTATTCTCTGATGAACCTGAATTTGGCCCCAGCCAAAGCGAATCTGACAAATAGATCGTTATCCATGCAATGCTGGAAAGCAGGATCAATCTCGCCGACATTGTAATACAACTCTCTTGTCCAAAAGGAAGCCGGCTGATAGATTCCAAAGCCCCCATACAAGAACCCAAGTTTCGAGACAACTGGTATGTATGGGGTTAATCTTCGCTCTCCAATGATTTCATCCCTTTCATCTGTTAAATACTTATTCCCGTACACCACGTTCGTATTAGGACCATTCCTGAACATATCACCTACTTGCAGTAGTGTTCCCGGTAGATAGACGTCGTCCGAGTTAATATAAGCCAATATATCCCCTGTGCTCTCGTGAAATCCCTTACGTATGGCATCCGCCTGTCCATCGTCTTTTTCACTTACCCAATAAGCCACATATCTGTCGTATTTCCTGATTATCTCCACACTTTCGTCATTGGAACCACCATCAACAATGATATACTCAAGATTGGGATAGCCCTGGTTCACAACGCTTAGGAGCGTTCTCTCCAGGAAGCACCCCTGGTTATAGGAGGGAGTGACTATTGAGATCTTAGGCCATCGCAACTGTTCCTCGGGAGTCGACTTCTCATCAACATGGTACTTAGAGACGAAGTCCCTAATCTCCGCAGAAGCAAGACTCTTCATTACTTACTCCTTGACACAATTCTCCACACAAGCGCATAGCAGATTACTTGATTGCCTCCAAATTGAGACTCACCGGAAATACCTTTCCGTCTCGGACAACGTCGGAATTGGCCCAGTCTTTGAAGTTGTGGTTCTCCACGCGCTCCGGGTCCCATTGCCTTACTTCCTTGAATCCGACCTCCTTTAATCTGTCAGACAGATACTTCTGATTGAAAGCACAGTGATGCACATTGTATTTATGCTGCTGCCCTCCCATCAGCGGGCTGAGTATGCTGCTGATTTCCCGGCCGGATGACTCGTAAATATGTATAATCTTATCAAAATCGGGAACTGATAGCCTCAAAACGCCATCTGCCTTGAGTATCCGCCTCCACTCCCACAGAGTCTTTTTCAGCTGGGGACGCTCTATGTGCTCCAGAACATGGCACGCATACACAAGATCGGCATAACCATCGGCAAAAACGGACAGGTCTTTCACATCACACACGTAATGAACATGCGGACCCGGTCGGGCGTCGACGTTTATGAATCCAGAACTCGCTACAGCCCCGCAGCCCAGATGGATGAGTATCTTGCCGTCCCGGCTCTTGGGCAATGGAGGCGCAACAAACATTCGCTTAATACGATAAAGACGGGTCTTTGTCCTCCGCACGAGAACAAAAAACGCCCATGAGAGTTCCGCTGAAGCCTTCTTCAAAAAGTGCACCTTCGTCAGCCTGCTTTCAAGACTCTTTGTGCGTTCTGCCGGTTCAAATACAGGGTGGTGACGGCCGTTGCCGTCAATATTGCCCAGGAAACTGCTTCCACCGATATACTACGCCAAATGAAAACGACAGTTAATACTATCGACGCGCTCACCGCCGCTAAGATAATATGAGCTGTGACGGCACACCGGACTATCCCTAAGCCCAGCAGTGTATAGTAGGCGGGAACGCCTAACAGGCTCAGAAACGTTCCGACAAGCATAATTCTGAAAACACCGGGGAACCCCTCAACAAATCTCTGTCTCAGCCAGAGCTTCAGAAGTGGTGTCAGCAGTATGAGCAGTCCACCATACATAGGGACGCCAAAAAGAAAAACAAGCTTCATCGCGCGGCGATAGATCTGCGCTATCCTCTCCTTTGCATAGCTGGTCAGATTGGCGCCTATCCGGCTCACTTCCGGCATCAAAGCTCTAAGCCCTGCCTCAATCAATGCCCTAATCTGCATGCTTCCATTGTGGGCAATCTCATAAACTGGTATCACGGACACATCTGCGTATCGGGAAAGCATCAGCTTGTTAAAAGGGCTGAGCAACATGTTCATAAGCGAACCTCCGAATAGGCCAAGACCAAAGCTCAAGAGCCGTTTACAGCATCGACTGCTCAGGTTGCCTATCCGCACAAAACGTATACGAGCGGTACGCCAGATGAAAATAAGACTTGCTACGTGAATAAACACATACGACAGCGTATTGCCTATCAGCAAGCTCTCTATCCCGTGCCCCTTGTACAACAGAGAACCAGCGGTTGCCACGGCCACGATCCGGCCCGAAGACTGAGTCCAATTCGCCAAATCCATTCGACCAAGGCCAGACAGCGTGGCGTTCAACGCCTGCACGACAAGCACGTAAACACTCAGACACCCTATATATGGCAATAGCCATAATACCATCCGGGCATTGTCGCGGGTTAGCTTAAAGACACCGGCTATCTGGGCCTTGAAAGTGAGTATCAGAATCAGGATAAGGGCTCCGGCGACGATCAAGATAACAATCGCCGTCATAACATATTGTTGAACGCCCTCGATATTGCCCTGGCCGTGTTCCTCCGCTACCAGTTTTGTAACAGCTCGGCCTATGCCTAAATTGCCGAGCTGCGCAAAACTCAAGACCGTAGCAAGAACCAGCCAAACGCCGTATTTTTCATAACCGAGAAAATGCAGGTAAATAGGATAAGCAGTTGCCAGAACAACGGTGTTAACTGCCGTCGCCGCAACGCCGGAAAACATGTTGATGCGAAGCTGGCTGGAAAACAACTTTCTAATCATAAGATTCCAGCCCACCGGAGTTTTTGCCGGCCAAAGAATGTCGGACGGCTCGTATTACCCCCTTTGAACAGTCTAAACCTCACGGGAGTACGATCTACTTTCTTGAACACGTTTCCTCCTCCGTGTCCCAACAATTTCCCTCTTCCTCTCAACCTCTGCCAGAGTCGTGTCGCCGGCGCTCTCTTGTCTCGACTCAGCCAAAAACCGCTTTTGCTGCTCGGCCTCGCGCTGCTTCATTCGCACAAAATACTCGTGCCCAAACGCAACAAATATGGCGAGCAACAAGGATACTGCCCCAGAGAGCATGACCATTAGTCTTCGTCTGGGCTTACACTTCCTCTCTGGAACAACCGCTCTATCAAGAACCTGAATGGTCGGCATACTTTTGGCCTCTTCTATCTTGGCAAGTTCACATTGCCGCATCAGAAGCTCAAAAAGCATCTCTTTGATTTTTGTTTCTCTACTCAACAGATCCTCAATTTTGCTTAGCTCCAGCTCTATTTCCTTCAGTCGATTCTCCAGAAAAATCCTCTTGCTCGTCGCCTGGCCCCCAGAAAGCCTTTTGTTTTGCCGATCCAGTTCTTCAACATAAGCATTTGCCATCGCCGCTGCCCTGTTGGGGTCTCTATCCTCCACCGTTATCGTGAGAATGCCTTCCCCAGAAACCTTAATAGCGGTATTCTTTCTCAGCTCTTTCCTGATGCTGGACTTGTATTTCTTGTTCTTGTACACTTGCGTCAAATCGAATCTGTCGATGATAGCATCAACAACCGCTCGGCTCTCGAGAATGCCGGCGTACATATCGGCAATACTCGTGACACCTAAAGCTTTGCGAAGCGTAATGCTTTCCCCCATGCCTAATCCTCCGGCCAATTCCGACTCCGTTTGCAACATCTCTATTGGGGGCATGACTGAAGCCGTAGCAGAGTAGATTTTCGGCATCAGCAGGCTGATGATCGCCGTCGTTATCACTGCAACGCCGCAAATCAATAGTATCATCCTGCGGCACTTCGAAAGCACCCTGAAGTAATCCAGGAGATTTATTTCATCCTCTTCAACTACAGCTTGCTGCTTGTCATTATTCCAGTATTGCTCTTGAGTATCACCCATGACAAAGACTTCCTAATGTACTATAGTGCAAGCACTACTCCTGCAGCTAAGGCAACATTGAACAATATTTGCGTTATGTCCTTGGTGGTTTTGAGCCAGAAAAATCTATCCATCTTCCTGGGGACAATAATCGTGTCGCCCGGATTCAGCCTGACATTCATAAAACCACCAAAATGCCACTGATTGGATTCAGAATCCCATGAAACCTGACCATGGTTTCTCTGTGCGATGCTAATCACAGAGCCGTCCGCTCTAATAACACCTAATTGCTTCTTGTCACCTTCCTTCGTCAGTCCTCCCACCCGATTCAGATAATAGCTCACAGTTCTGTCTTTCTCATAGAGTAGCGAAGTCGGATTGAAAACCTCCCCGACAACGCTCACAAAACCAGGGGTTTCGGGAATAGCCAACTCATCACCCTTTTCTAATTCCAGATCATATTTCGATCCCTTAAAATCTGCCAGACCAGCTAACCTTATGACAACCCTTCCATCTATCTTGGCAGCTCTGATCTTGCTGAGAAGCTCCCTCTTTGCCTGAAGCGCCATTTGCTGAGCCTGAATTGTGTCGGTGTCCAGAGCAGCACCCATTGCGCGGTCTGTGTCTACTAAAATAGTCTCCTCAATTTGTCGTACCAGCTCATCCATCCTTCGTTCCTGGACGGCCTTTGCACTTTCTCTGGTAAAGACCGCACCTCTTAGATATGCGCGGTCCGTATACCCCCCTGCTCTTTCTATTAGTGAGCTTAAAGTCTCGCCTCTTCTTATCGGATACGTTCCCGGAAACATCACCTCTCCGGATACGGTCGCCACTCGGTCAAACTCAAGCTCGGGTATGGGCCGAACAATCAGATGGTCATAGTCCCGCAAAGGGATATTATGCTCGACAGCCCCGGCCAGGGCCTTTTCCAGATCAATATCCATCTTTTCGGTTCGCATGCCGCTCTGGCTCACATATCTGCGAGTAATCTCTGCCGTCTTCAGATATGCGTTCTTCATGAGACCGCCCGCTGCATCCACCAGGTCTTTCACCTTCATATCCGCAACAAGGCGGTATTCGCCTGGCCGATAAATCAGGCCCGAGATGCTGACGTTTCGCATGATCCTTTCATCCCACCGAAAAATCCAGATTCTGTCAAATCGCGCCAATTCGATGTTTTCAGACTCATCTCCTTCGAGTAGTTTGCGCACGTTAAATGGAATAACAATGGGATGCAAATCCGGCTCAACAAGTCTTTCTATTTCGCCATATTCCAGACTCGGCTGTGCCTGCAACGTTTCATAAGATTTTACTATGTCTCGCAGCCGCATTCCGGGTTTTAGCTCGTATTTGCCCGGCCTTTCCACGTGCCCTTCAAGGTAGACAACATTCTGCTCAAGAGCCAACACAGGGAAGACTTTTACAACATCTCCGTCTTGCATAATGGTACCTGTCGTCTCGTTCTTTTCGCTGACATCCGATTTTGCAGAAATGTCAAAGTCCGCTATGATACGCCTCTCACGGTTATCGACCCTTTCAACCTGCACCCGCTGCAGCCACCCTGCGTACGTTACTCCCCCCGCTAAATCCAGTACCTCAGCCAGACTCATCGGCTCAGACATCTCATAAATGGCGGGCCGTTTAACGTTACCTGCCACACCAACGACCGGCCCGATCAATGGAATAAAAATCGTATCTCCATTCTCCAGACGCACATCGTCGCTCTTGTCACCACCAAGAAGAAACTCGTAAAGGTCAATCGTTACGGATTCTTGCCTATTCCTCAGTAGTCGAACTTTTCTTAGGCTCCCATTCTTTGATGGCCCGCCCGCCGCAAAAAGCGCGTTTATAACGGTCGACAGCGAGCTGAGCGTATAGCTGCCAGGCGTCTGCGCCTCCCCGACAACATATACTCTAATCGTTCGCAGCCGACCCATAGTAATAGCCATTTTGAAATCCGTATGCTTGCGCGAGAACTGGTCTCGCAGATAATCCTGCAATCTCCCCACTGTCATACCTGAAAGACTCAAAACACCCACATCGGGCAATACAACTTCGCCGTTTCGGTTCAACGTAACCGTATACTGCGCATTGACTCTACCCCAGAGAGTCACTGTAAAAGTGTCACCGGGCCCGACAACGTAATCTGGCCCCACCGGAACGTCGGTCACTGGCGCAAATGTCGATACCGGCTCTCGAAAAACATCGTATCCAAACTGAGTCAACCTTGTCGATACAACTCCGCCAATCTCGCCGGAAAGCAGTAGCTCAATAGCCGATGGTTCCTCCTTTATTATTTCAACGACCTCATTTTGGTCTTGAACGATATTGGCGTCTGATACCATATTTGCGTCTGGTACTACGACTTGTTCAGCTTGCTGCGCAGCGGACCGCGTACGCCATAGCTCGCTAATCTGCTCCGGCGTAATGGAATCTGCCTTGACCTGCTCACGAATATTGGCACGCCCGGGGGAACTTCCCCGAGCTCCCAAGCAATAGCCCGCGAATACTAAAGTCGACAAAATGCCTAAGACTATTCTCACCGAACAGCTATCGCCGAGCGAATGCACCACCTTAAAACTAACACCTTCTTTGTCATGTGATGCGAATGATTCCTGACCGTTCGGGCTTTCAAGCCCCCATTTTGTTCGAGCTATGCTGCGTTTCATTGTACACTCCTTTGTAACTTGGACAAAGTTGTGAAAGGTCGCTGTCCTTTAAATACCGGCGAAGAACGTCACCATATCGATTGGCTAAAGAGCACTACCAGATTCTTCACCGCTGCTGTCCGCATCTCTCTTAGTGCCTGGAATACATTAAAGCTTCATGCTCAACTGTCAATAGACTTTTTCACTAATACGTTTATTGTTAGCTGCTGCCAGACTGCAAATCCCGGCACACTCCGTCCCTGTCGGTTGCACCGTACGCCCTGTTGCCGATACCGTTAATACGATGTCGCCCAGCAGCGACCGGCAGCAAAACACCTTCCTGCCCAAGAAAGGCCAAAGACGCCCTCGGCATCTGCGCAAGTACGAAAGCTTCACTCAAATCGCCATCCCTGTCGTCTCGGCATGGGATCCTAAACCCTGATTTATAGATGTAGCAGACCTTGTTGTCAACCTCTCATGTGTTTTTTTCTGCCGGCTAACCGCCCACACAAATGCCGAGCCAAGCCACTCCGTCAGTTGCCTCGTAGCACAAATATTGCCGCCGATAGACCCTGCATACGCTCTTCAACAGTAAAACGGCCACATACTCGTCTATTCTGTCTGATAAAGGATTACGGAGGACTTTGCTTTTTATAGGACGGGCCGATAAATACTCAAACAACAGAATCCGTAACAGGCATCTGCTGTGAGTCTTCAAGGCCGATCATGTTGAAGAATCGCTATCAAGTCGAATGCAATTTTATTTCGTTGCGGGGGTCCTGTAACTTACCTAAAATGGCGTCCTATGCGAAAAATTGTTGACATCATTTTTGTCCTCGCCTTGGCCTTTCCATGTGCTGCCTCTGTGTCAACCAACGTTCCACTTGACCACTGGAGTTATGATGCCATCGACAAGATTGTTGGCCGGAACCTGACCGATGGTGCTATGATGACGACCAGGCCGTTTTCCCGCCTCGAAATGGCCAGACTTATCGCTGAAGCAATGGAAAAAGCTCACCGGCTCAATGAGAAAAATGAAATAATCTTGGCTGTTTTGGATAGACTTATAAAGGAATTCAAACCGGAGTTGATCACCATAGGGGCCTTGGATGGAGACATTTTTGAAAGCTTCGTAAAGCCCCTCGAGGACCCATATTTCAAATACCTGTTTGCAGATAGGAAACCTGACCTTGAAAACCTGCGCGGCGACGTGTTTGACGAGCATTCCAATTACAGATTTGGTTTCGCCTCACGGATGAAGTTTTTTGACACCGCTGCTTTTTACTTCCATCCTGAATACGTCGATTCGTCTTCTAACCTGGATGGGGATATAGAGCTGATAGAAGGTTATGGCAAATTCCAGCTCGGCAGCTTGGAGGTTGAAGTGGGCAAGGACTCACTCTGGTGGGGTCCCGGCTACCACGGCTCAATGCTCATGAGCAACAACACAGAGCCTTTCAAGATGCTCAAAATCTCTAATCCTAACCCCACACTTTTGCCTTGGATATTTCGCGGCCTCGGACCGTTTAAGGCCGTTTGGTTCCTAACCGAACTGGAAAAAGATAGAACCATCCCGGAAGCAAAACTGACGGGCCTCAGATTCAATTTCAAGCCTTACCCCACCTTGGAATTCGGCCTGTCAAGAGCCATAATGTTCGATGGACAGGCAAGGGCAGACTTGGGGCTGCGAGACTATTGGGACATCTTTTGGGCTACCCAGGAAAACAGGCCAGGCAAACTGAATAACAACCAACTGGCCGGTGTCGATGCCTCCATCCTTATTCCGTTTGATAGCACAATGCCTGCAAAATCTATTAGGCTGTATACCGACCTTGCCGCAGAGGACGAAGCAGATGGACTCCCCAGTAACTGGGGCAAGTTATTCGGAATGCAGCTCAACGACATCTTGCAGACCGGTAGAACCGACTTCCTCATAGAGTATGCCCACAACCGCATTCCCGGCAAGCCAAACGTCTTCTACGCCCACAGCCTCTATCAGTCAGGCTACACATACAAGGGAAGAATAATCGGTCATCATATGGGTACCGACGCCCGCGATCTGTTCCTTAGACTCACACACTACCTCACAGAGGACCTTATTTTCGGCCTTGAGTTCGACAGAGAAGTAATAAACCTTTCATCAACGCCGCACCAGACTACCGATGCACTCGCATTTGACCTGACATCCTTCGGTTCCAACAACTGGCAGTGGACAGTAGGCTACCGATACGAACATTCAAAGAACAGCCGCTTTGTATCCGGCGAGACAGACGACAATCATATCTTCTATCTTCAAGTGGCCTATGACTTCTGACAGTGACTTTATTCTATGAGCAGGCCGACCTTGGATCGGTTAGTCCGGATCCGAATCCTGGTTCAATCACAACATCTTCGACAGTACCGTAACTTATTCATAATACTATTCTTGTAATCAAAAGCTTTCAAATATAGCCAGCCGATCTGACTAACTCCTGAAGGATCGTTCAAGTCTCAATGAAGGCCTAGCCGATACTATAAATGTTGGAGGTTCAGGAGGCGCAAGGCCTCAGTGTAATCAGTGTAAAAGGAAATGAGCTGTTATTCGGAGCATGTTACCACAATGCTTCATTGGGCCAATGCGAGAATCTTAGTTGCTGGTAATCTTCTGGAGTCGAAGCAGGCTCGAGAACAACCATAGACTGGAAATCGTCCAGGGTGGCGCGAGAACGGTGTGACAATGTCAGAATGGAGCTTAGACAGACCTACGATTGTGGTTATCTTCTGAATTTTTTCCGTCGAAGGCTTACTTTCCGCTTGAGGCTGCGACCTGTGACCATATAATGAGGGCATAGACAAGCCTGGTTGGCTTGCTAATGGGGCGGTTGGTGGGTGCTTGATACTATATGGACTTAGGCTGATGACTTCGAGCGGACAGAAGTAGGATATTGCACAGTTCACCAAGGATGGCTGCGATATGGGGCAAACCACGAAGGTCAGGAAGGCCGCCGGGGAAATAAGGATTACATCAGTACCCGTCATCGAAGAGCTAACCCGCGACGATGAACGTTCAGAATTTCTTATTGGCCACGAAGTTGTTGAACCTCTGACAAGTAGCACATCGCTTAGTCCTCCAACGATTTTGACCCAACAGAGCTCAAATGGGCAAGACAGTCTGATACGAGCTCTGGATATTGGCGGTTCTGTTGCCATTCTTATTCTTGCCATGCTCCCGATGTTCGTAGTTGCCTTACTGGTAAAAATCTCTTCTTTGGGGACCATTTTGTATAGGCAGAAAAGAGTTGGAAAAAATGGAAGAGTCTTCACCTTATACAAGTTTAGAACAATGGTAAACAACGCTGAAGAGCACACCGGGCCCGTTTGGGCTGCTAAAAAGGACTCTCGCGTGACGCCAATTGGCAGTATCCTAAGAAAAACGCGATTGGATGAGCTTCCCCAATTATTCAACGTCTTGCGGGGTGATATGAGCTTGGTGGGCCCTCGGCCCGAACGTCCATACTTTGTAGAACGGCACAAAGCCTTGCAAGGGATAAGGTTAGCTGTCAAGCCGGGACTCACTGGCCTTGCTCAGATAAGAAGTTTTTACAACTTAAAGCCTGAGCACAAAATAAGATACGACTATTTGTATATTCAAAAAAGGTCTCTGCTCTTAAACCTATATATTCTGTTGCAGACTATTCCCGTGATCCTCAGTAAAAAAGGATGGTAGAGTAAAGATATTCGCACTTGCAAGGATTGGGTGCTAAACAACCGCTTCTCGCAGGGCAAACGCCGTGATCGAACAGCACCGCCTTTCCCGCCGCTCACGCGGATACCCTCCGCGCCGATGAAGTGAAATTTTTTTCCCGCCACGCATTGCCTGTTAGTTTCTTCGACGACTTCGTATTTGTAAGCGGCTTTTACACGCTTTTTGCCGCTGCTCCGCAGGCGGTAATACAACTTACTATAGGTCTGCATATCCGGCCGGTTCATCATGTCCTTTCTACGCACCTTCTCGTCCGCGCATCCACAGCAAGTGTGGCACAGAAAGGGGCTAAAAGAAAGAAAAAAGGCTGTGAGTCACAACTAAATCGGAACCACAGCCGTTCTACATTGTGTGAACGCCTTCATTTATTAAGGTGCGCACCCTGGATCGCCCGGGTTGAGATTGCAATCGATGAGCCAGCTTTCTGCCATCATAGCTAAGTCAAGCAGGTCAACCTTGCAATCATCATTTAAATCACCAACAAGTGGATATTGGCAGATTCTGGAAACCAGGAGGTTATCCCAGTACGTGGTGCCTATATCACTAGAAGCGAGGATAATCCTGTTAGGATAGTCTGGATGCTGCCAGTGGCTGTTGTGGGGAAGAGAAAAATCCATGGTATAAAATCCGCAAGCCCGTCCGTTAGGCGATTCAAGGCGCCACGTCAAAACTCCATTTACGAGTTGAATGCTCATCTTGTATTTTGTCCAGGGGGTTACACGCGGAAATGGTAAAGCGAGGAGTTGGCGCTGGCCCTGCGAATCGATCCACTCTGCATACCATTGGGGGTCACCGAAACCACCATTATAATAGCCAAATGCGGCGAGATGAGTGATGAGAAATATCGGCCAATCCTGCCAGCTCGGGACATCATCTTGCCAAACTTCGACTTCAATAAGATTGTCCTCGGGGGTAAAAGTTCTTTTAGTAATCGCATGTCCGCGAGCGCTGTCACCTTCCGTTATAAGAAACCAAAGATGCTCATCCTGACCACAGGAGCCGTACTGGGGAGCCGGGGTCTGAGGATCGTGGCTGAGAACAACAGAGACTTCGCGCCACTTGGTCGTATCTACAGCGATACCCGCGAAATCATCCCGAAAGACGACCTCAGCATTGGAGAGCGCCCAGGAACCAAGTACAGCGATCCCAATCAGAATGATACAAGCAAAGTTTAGAATAGGGTTGTTAGTCATCATCATTCATCCTCCTTAGCAACGTTTTTTGAAAAAAAAACGATTCTTGGTTAAAAACTTGGCTCTTCGGGACAATAGAATAATGCACTTTCCCGTGGGGGAAAGCTTCATTAGAAACAACTAACCTTTCCACCATCCGTGTTTAATTTATCCCGTGTCACCATGCCCCCCCCAATATCAAGTGAATTATAGCACTTTTTCCCACGTATTACCACTTTTGTAACCGTTCACGGGGTTATACCGGCGTTTTTGGTTCATTATGGCTGATTTTTATCTAGCAACAAGAGGTAATTCTTGGGGGATTTTTTGACGAAATAGTCGATCAAATCCTCCACATCAGCTTGAAATTGGCATATTTACCCCGTGAACGGTTACCAATAATCGATCATCACCTGGGGATGCCCCGGAGGTGGATGTCGTCAAATTGGCCGGTGTCGTCGAATGAACCGACCCCGACCTCGCCCCATACCATGAGGCTATTGAAAGCCGTCATAATCGGCTCAGGATTATCATCAAAGAAGACCTCTATTGTGGCCTTGTTTACGTCTCGGACCAGGCGGACGGTGTGCCAATTGTCGTCCCACTTTGTGCCCCCGGTCCGGGTCTCCGCTATCGAGACACGCGGCCTGCCGTCAACAATAAATATTGAGTTCGCATGAGCATCGGCTGTGTTGGCGATATGCACGTAATAGAAATGCGATGGGTCCCGATACGCGAAGAACAGGCACAAGTCGCGGTGACCGTAATCCTTGGTGGTCGAGCGCATCTTCAAATCGAGCTCGAAGCTGCGGACTTCGACATCCCGGATGAAGTTGATGTTAAGAGGTGAGCGGACCGGTGGCTTGTAATCGCTCTGCTTAAACTGAGCGAGCACCTTACCGCCGTGCGCTTCTTCGATCCGCCACGCGGCCGGATCCGTGGCCTCCCAAGCCTCAAGACTGCCGTCCTCAAAATCCGCCTGAAACAATAATGGCATTTCTCCAGTGTCACCGATGCTCGGCAGCCCTGTACATCCCGCTGCGGAGATCAGCGACACCAACAATGTAATACCCACTTTCCAACAAACAGCCGTTCTCATCCTGAGCTCTCCTTTTTCCCATCCAATAATCAATTGTCGATAATCAGCAATCGATTTTCTCACCACTGAGCTTCAACGTAGGGCCCGAGGGGACCTTCCGGCTTGGGCTTGGGTCGAGACTTAATAATAGCCTCTGCAATCGCAACGTCACTTTTTCGTGTAATCTTTATGTTCGAAGAGTCTGATTCCACGATTGTCACCTTCTCGCCCAACGCTTCAACCAGTTGGGAATCATCGCTGATCTTGCTTCTTTTGCTTTCATCCAAATTCTTGAGGTTTTCGTAGGCTCTTTTGAGCAGGGAAGCCTCGAAAACCTGTGGGGTTTGGGCCTCGTAAAGCCCTGCCCTGTCAACAGTCTTGATTACCGTATTATCCTTGGTTTCCTTTATGGTGGCCGCAACAGGATACGCCGGTATCGCTGCACCGGTCTTTGCAGCCGTCCCAATGACAGCCTCGATCAGCTCCGCCGTAACGCAGCAACGAGAGGCATCGTGGACGGCTATAAGGTTAATATCGTCTTTGATCAGTTTCAGGCCCTTATCGATGGTATCGAAACGTTCGTAACCGCCGAAGAAAAGCTTTACGTTGAAGAACTTCAGATTAGGCCCCCATTTGACATTCACTATTTCCTCATCCTCTTGCGCAATGCCGACCAATATTTGTCTTACGTCGTCGCGGGCGGCAAAAAGCTCTACGCTTCGCAGAAAGACAGCTCGGCCGGCCACATCGACAAACTGCTTTTTTCTCTTTCCGCCAAATCTACTGCCCGGCCCCGCCGCACATATAATCACACCAACATTATTTGACATGCAAAAAGCTCCAGTTCTCCGCCAGTGGTTTCGTGAATTTGTCATATCCGAATAGTGAAATCCGAGGCAATGTCAAATTGTAATTTTGAATGGTCACAGCCTCAAAGTTTGGGTTTGGTGTTTTGGTCATTAAAATTTGTCTCGGATTTCGTGCTTCGAATTTCGTATTTCCTTTTTTGATTCCTACATAGCCATGCCCCATAACTCAGAATTCGATACCACGTCTTGCCGATATCCCTTTATCAAACGGGTGCTTAATCTTTTTCATTTCCGTCACCAGGTCCGCCATCCGTACCAGCTCTTCGGTCGCACCCCTTCCGGTCAGGACAATCTCAACCGCTGAGTCTCTTCTCTCAATGATGTTCTTGATGTCTTCCAGCTTTGCCAGACCTTTTGAAAGGCACAAGACAATCTCATCAAGTATAAGCACATCGTAGAATCTTTTCTCTGCCGTTTCGCCAATTCTCCCGAGAGCTTCACTAATCGCGGCCTTCATCCTGGTGACAGCTTGCTCGTCTCTTAGAGATTTGGACATATCCCAGGGCACATCGAGCGCTTCGACTCTGATTCTCACCGCTCCCAACTGTAGTGCGAAACGCTCACCGATATCAAGCGAAGCCGGCTTCAGAAATTGATAGATTAAGACCTTATTTCCCTGGCCGGCAGCGCGCAAAGCCAACCCAAACGCAGCCGTCGTCTTGCCCTTGCCGTCACCTGTATAGATCTGAACAAGCCCCTTCTTGAGCATAGCGGTATATTAACCCGCATTTCTCATGTGAAGTCATGCAAAAAATCAGGAATTTGACTGCAAGGTGGGATTGTCGGGCTAAATCTGGTAATCTAAACTTTCGGAACGTTCAGAACTGTAGCAAAGCAGGTATTCGGGAGCTCTGGAATGAGAAAGATTTCACGACGACAGTTTTTGAAGCACCATACGGCTGCGGCTGCCGCGGTAGTGACTGTACCCCATACTATCCCGTCATTCGTCCTCGGAGCCGGCAGAACCGTCGCACCCAGCGAGCGAGTCACGATGGGTGCCATTGGTGTTGGCGGTATGGGTACGCACAATCTCAAGAATTTCCTCGAAGAAAATGATGTGCAATTCTTAGCGGTTTGTGATGCTGATGCCGAACGTCTCAGCAAGGCGAAAGACCTTGTCGACAACAAATACGACAACAAAGACTGTACGGCCTACAGTGACTTCTTTGACCTGTTGGCACGCGATGACATCGATGCCTTGATGATCGCCACGCCGGACCACTGGCATGCTCTGATTGCCATAGCCGCGGCCAAGGCCGGCAAGGACATGTATTGCGAAAAACCCATCTCATTGACTATCGCCGAAGGCAGGGCGGTCGCCGATACAATGAAGCGCTACGGCACCGTATATCAAAGCGGAACGCAGCGGCGGAGCATCAGGAGCTTTGCCTTTGCCGTCCAGATGGCGCGAGGCGGGATGATTGGCAAGCTGCACACCATCCACACCAATCTGTCACAAGGGCTTAGCTGTGGGCCGGAGAAACCTCAGCCCGTCCCTGCCGGTTTTGACTACAACAGATGGCTTGGACCGGCCCCTTACGAGCCTTACACACCCAAGCGCTGCCACGGCAGCTTTCGCTGGATATTTGACTACTCCGGCGGGCAACTGACAGATATTGGCGCCCACTTTAATGACTTGGCCCAGTGGGGTAGCGACAGCGAGCTCAGCGGGCCGATTGAATATGAAGGTTGGGCGAAATTTCCAAAGGATGGCCTATTCAACACCCCCGTGAACTTTGAAGTAACCGCCGCTTATGCTAATGGCGTGAAGCTGATTATGTATGACAAGTCACCCAGGGCTGTGAGATTCGTCGGCGATGAAGGCTGGATTAGCGTTGACGACAACGGGAACGTGAATGCTGAGCCCAAATCCATCTTGAAACTAAGGAGATTCAAGCAGCACGACTATAGTTATATGAAGGGTCACCACCGCAACTTCTTGGAGTGCGTCAAGACACGGGCCCGTACAATTGCACCTCCTGAGGTGGCCCACCGCTCAACGACAACCTGTCACATCGGCAATATTTGTTTGAGGCTCGGTCGCAAAGTGCGATGGAATCCTAAGACCGAGCAGTTTATCGATGACCCCGGAGCCAACACAATGCTCGCCAGAGCAATGCGTTCGCCCTGGCACCTGTGACAATAAGGCCGTTAGCACCGAAAGAAAAATCAACCACGGATTTCACACGCTGCGCCGTTTCTCTCGGCGTAGACTTCAGTGGTTTCCAGGCACAGCAAATGACTGAGAACGTGGATGAATAAGGAATTGATAGCCGATATTAAAGCCCCCTTAGATTAAGAAATGCCAGCTTGTAGAACAGCTTGGCCGTGTTTTTTGAGCTATTTTTCGGCGTTGGTCTTTTTATCCTCGGCGGTTGGCTCTGCTGGAAGCTGGGCTGTGGTTTCCGGTCCGGCTTCACCCGTAATCAATATATCTGTTGTGTATTCGGGATACGAAAGCGAAAAAATCTTCTTAAAGGCCAGTTTGGTTTTGTCACGAAGCAAATCCAGAACGTAAAACTCGTTCACATTCTTCAGCGCACTGTTTCTCGCTTCGTCGTCGAGGGCAAGAACCTCGTCAGAGCTGAAATCTTGTATAATGTCGTACTTCCAGGGTACGTTCTCTGCCTTTTCCAGAGGCAGTTTGTAGAACTTCCTGTTGTAGATTTCACAGCTCAATATCCTGGGGCTTGGCAGCGCAATTCTGATCACCTTTTCCGAATCATCGACGGTATAGTCCAGCCGATCCAGATCGAACCCGAGCTTTAGCTTAGCTGTATACCTCAATAAGCCCCTTTTCCAGCGAACTGTGATCAGGCTGGTTTTCTTTTCCTTAATCTCGGCGACACCTTCGGTTATATATTCCAGAACGGCCAGCTCAGCTATTGCCTGGATGGATTTGATTAGAAACGTAGTTGTTTTCGATTCGGTCTTAGTCGTGGTGGATAATCTTTTTCCCATGAAGAATGCCAGGAGCCCTGTGACAAGAACGGCCGTGACAGAAATAGCGTACCACATCTTGGTTGTCCTTTCGCTTTTCTCAGGACTGAAATCCGAACACGTGCAAAGGCGGCTTCGCCATTTGTTCTGCTCTTGCGTGTCCGCTTCGCCCAATTCGTAATCGGCATCTCGGTTGGACAATAGCCGAAATCAGGAGCCACGTCAAATTAAAACTCCACAGCCGCAGGAGTAATGGTAAGCCGATGAGTGGCCCAGCAGATCAGCAGCGCACCTGCATCTGGTATTCTGAACCGACGACAAGTTCTTCCTCGTATTGTCCTCAGCTCAGTAGTTTCTTCAGCAACGCTCGCTGTAAGTGCAGGCGATTTTCTGCCTGGTCGAACATAATAGAGTTGTCCGACTCGGCCACTTCGTCGGTAATCTCGTAGCCGCGATAAGCAGGCAGGCAGTGCATGATTTTGGCATTTGCCGGCGCGGACTTGAGCAGTTCAGCGTTGACTTGGAAACCTGCAAAAGACGCACGCCGTTCTCGCTTTTCGTCCTCCTGACCCATGCTTACCCACGTATCGGTATAGATAATATTGGCGTCCGTCACAGCCTCGCCTGGGTCGTTTGCCTGAGAGACGCAGTTGACTGACATTTGATTGGCTGTCTCGATTGAGTCAGCATCAAGCTCGTAGCCGGCTGGCGAGGCAACAACCATCTTCATGCCGAGCTTTCCACAGGCAAAGGCCAGCGACCGTGCCACGTTATTGCCGTCCCCGATAAAGGCAATCTTAACGCCTTCTATTCTCCCGCAGTGCTCTTGTATCGTCAGTACATCTGCCATCGCCTGGCACGGATGTGACCAGTCTGTCAGGGCGTTTATCACCGGCACCGTTGCAAACTCAGCTAATTCAGTCACGCTGTGGTGCTCAAACGTCCTGGCCATTATGCCGTCCACATATCGGCTGAGCACCCGCGCCATATCCTTGATCGGCTCGCGCTTACCGATGCCGCCAATGTCTTCAGGCTTGACGTAGATCGCACTGCCACCGAGCTCCGTCATGGCAACTTGGAAGCTGATTCTCGTTCGCAGGCTCGGCTTCTCGAAGAGCATCGCCAGAGTCTTGCCGGAAAGGCACAAATCCCGTTCCCCTGACTTATAAAACTTTTTTAGCTCGCTGCTTTGCCGCAGCAAGTCCTTCAGCTCACCCGGTGAACAATCGCTTATGCAAAGAAAGTCTTTCATTTTGAGCTTTCAGTCAAAACACTATCAAGGATCTCAACGGCCTGGTCGATCTGCTCTTTGGTCGCGATCATTGGAGGCATAAACCGCAGAACCGTACCTTGAGTGCAGTTTATCCTCAGACCCTTTTCTAAACACTTATCGACTATTTCGCTGCCGGGGCCGGTCAACTGAACGCCGACCATCAAGCCCACGCCCCGGATATGGTCTATAATGAAATGTTTCTGCTTCAACTGTTGCAGCTTTTCCTTGGTATATTCACCAAGCTGCGCAGCATTTTCCAGAAGGTTATCTTGCTCTATCGCCTCTATTGCTGCAATGGCCGCCGCACAAACCAAAGCGTTGCCGCCAAAAGTCGAGGCGTGTTTGCCAGGCACCAGCGAAGCGGCCACCTCTTCTTTGGCCATCATAGCTCCTATGGCCACACCTCCGCCCAGGGCCTTTGCCATAGTCATAATATCCGGCTCGACGTCGAAATGCTGATATCCGAACCACTTGCCTGTCCTGCCTATTCCTGTGGTGACTTCATCAAAGATTACCAGTGCTTCCTTCTCATCGCAAAGCTGCCGGATTGCCTGCAGATACTCCTTCGTAGCGATATTTATTCCACCCTCGCCCTGAATCGGCTCAACCATAACCGCTGCAACCTCATTGCTAAAGGCTGCTTCGAGTGCAGTGACATCGTTGAACGGCACATGAACGAAGCCCGGCAGCAGCGGCAGCAATCCCTCGTGGTGCTTTGGCTGCGCCGTCGCCGTCAACGTCGCGAAAGTCCTGCCGTGGAAGCTGCCCTCAGCAGTGATGAATTTGTATTTTTCCGACGCCGTGTGCAGCCTCGCCAGTTTTAACGCGGCCTCGTTGGCCTCCGCACCGCTGTTACAGAAGAAGCACTTGCCGCCGAAAGCCCGTTCGCTCAAAAGCTTTGCCAGGCGCCCCTGTGGTTCAGAATAGAAAGTGTTATCGATGTGCAACAGCTCACCCGCTTGTTTGCGCAATGCCGCGATGACCTTCGGGTGACAATGGCCTATTGCGCTGACGGCCCAGCCCGGAAACATGTCCAGTATCTTATTGCCGTCAGCGTCATACATGTAACATCCTTCACCCTTGACAATAACCCGCGGCAACCGAGGATAGTTTGCGATAACGTACTTGTCGAACAAGTCGATCGTCTCCTGTGTACTCATAATTTGTATCTCTATTTTCCGTAACTACAATTGTTGGATTAGTGAAACATCGACCATTTCATTCTCAAACAAAGCCGGAGAATCCTAACCTAAAAGATGCTTTATCCCGCCGGTTTCTCGGCTCCTTCGAGTTTCTGTCTCAATGAACGCACTTCAGCGGTAAGCTTCTCTATCTCGGCAAGAATTCTTTGCCTCGTTTTGATGCTATGAATAACGTACAATATGGGCAAAATTATCAAAGGCAGCCAGAACATGCAGACGAAGAGAATAAGCAGCACTTCTGCCAGGCCTGGAGTGAAATAGGCCAAAGTCTGGTTTATCATTTTTCTTCCTTTCTACGGTCTTGTCTTATCTTCACTCTCTGATTATCTGCGTCCCAATTCCCTTATCCGTATATATTTCCAATAGCAGCGAGTGAGCTATACGCCCGTCGATAATGTGCGCCTTTTTGACCCCCGCGTCCAATGCAGTCAGACACGCTTCGACCTTCGGAAGCATTGCATCCGTGATTATTCCGGCCTCAATCATCTCCTTAATCTGCGTTTCATTCAGGCTCGAAACCCAACTATCAGGGTCTTTGACATTCGTTCGTATTCCGTGCGTATCGCTTACTACGACCAGCTTCTCTGCTACAACGGCCGCAGCGACCTTGCCCGCAGCGCTGTCGGCGTTGACATTTAGTTTGCCGCCAGCCTTGTCTCTCGCTATCGACGCCGTCACCGGTATAGTCCCGTCGCCACAGAGCGTCTTGAGCAATTTCGCATTTACATCCACAACCTGTCCGACCAGTCCCAGGTCGACCTTACGCCCATCTTCGCCCGCAAGCCTCAAAGGCTCCGCGAACAATACACAACTGCTCAGCGAATGCAGCCCCATCGCAGTGCAGCCCAGCTCGGCAAGCATCTCGCAGGTGGGCGTATTGATCTTATGCACCAGTGTATGCTCAGCTATTGTCAACGTGCGCTCATCGGTATATCGTCGGCCCCGCACCCAGACCGGCTCAAGACCCGCTTCATTCATCGCCCTGCTAATAGCCTTTCCGCCGCCGTGCACGATAATCGGCCGCATCCCAACCGTCGCCATAAAGGCAACGTCGGTCAGTAGCTGCTTTCGCAGCCCAACATCATCCAGAACACTGCCGCCGAGCTTCACTACCACAATTCGCTCGCGAAAGCTGCGGATATACTCCATTGCCTCGATTAGAGCACCAGCTTTTGTAATAGCTTCTTGCACTGAATAACTCCTGCGGGTAGCCGCAAAGCAAAAAAAGTGAATCTATTACTACCACAGCAATCCGTCAAGCTATATTTATCCCTCCTGCCGCCATTGAAACGGAAAAAACGGCTCTCTCGATAACAATAAGCCCCCTTCGATAGCCCGGATATGACCTGACACTTGCCCACACAAGCAGCCGACAGGGCTTGTGTAGGGTTCAATTGCTGATTCTATTGAAGTGCTTTTCCCTCTCTTAGCTTTCTAAAGAACCCTCATCTACGAAAGTTGCTTCTTTGTCTTCCTACCGGTTCTCTTCTGCTTCCTGGCCTGCTTCTCTGTCTGACGTCCCTGATTTGGAACTTGCGTGCCTTGCGTTTGGCTCCAGAGGCAGGTTTTGCCGGGGCTCCATTCCGCAGAATCGACAGCGCATTTTTACAGACCTCCGCCACGGTCTTATCGGAATGCTTCAGGCCTTCCGACAGAATCTCCAACGCCGTTTCTCTCATTCTGCCGCGCATCTTTCTCAGTCCATACGCCGCTGCCGCTTTAGTTCGCCTGCCCACATTGCCGAACAAAGCTTCCTTCAGGATGTCTAAACCGTCTTCCTGCATCCACGACAGGTTGAACGCCGCCCGACGGCCAACTGGAACATGCTCAGAGTACAATTTCTCCCTGAGTTGTCCGAGCAGACGTATAGACCTTTCATCTTTTTCCCGGCCGGAAGGTTTTCTCCTTTGTAACTTCATAAGCGCACCCATTATTGTATCGGCAAGTGTGTGCCGATTGCTAAAGGCGATTTCCTGCTACCTCATCCAACGAAGACTCCGAACACATCAAGCCGCCTTTTGTGGGAAGCTGTGGGGCAATTCGACAGTCCCTTGTCTGGCGATAAGATGCTGGGCCGGCACTACGTCTGCTTTGAACCGCCGCGCTGTCACCTCCTGCTTTTTCCCCGCTCAAAAACCCCGCTTTCTTGATTCCCTTCAATTCTATCGTCTGTTTTGCTGGGCGACGCCCGGCTCTTGCCAACCTTACAGAGCCTTACCGACCCCAATCAAAAAATAATAGACGCTCACGAAAAAGGGTTATTGCCGCCCATAATGACTTTGTGCTATCGTCCCCAACCAACTATCTCTTCCACTCCCACCTGGACCGCTGGTCCGTCCAACAACTATTTTGACAAAATAATCATTCTGCTGTCAAATAGTCTGTTCGAAGAATTTGCCGGATCTCGGCATTTTTTCAGGTCCGTGCCTGCAGGACGTATGGTCTCACAATAGCTCAAAAGCCGTATCCGATGCCTTGCTGATTGCTGCATGGACAGATTTGCTATTTTCAGACGCAACTGCAAAACAAACTTTAGCTACATCACCAGCTTACACAATATTCCCAATCTTTTTTGCCTCGGCCTTGACCAAATCTCACAGTTTCGCAGTGAATAGTTTGTGAATGCCCAAAGCCTTCGGCACAGTAGCCCCGGGTGAACGAAGAAAGCTATTTGAAGGCAAATTAGCTGTCATCCGGTTTCAACTACTCTGGGTGGCATGCTCAAGCGTGGCTTGGGCATGATATGGCCCGTTCACGGCTTAATATGCTGAGTTTTCACCCCTTTGTGTCATTGCCACATACTGAGTTCATCCTGAGCAAACTTGTCCCGAGCCCGGTGGAGGGAGTCGAAGAAGCGAAAATCTCACCTGACGTCAACCTCACCTGCGTCAGTCCGCGTCCGCCTCGGACGTGCGGGCGTTCTCTGACATTTCTCTTCGCAACACAACGCCAGGCAAACCACGGAAGTCCTCCAACAGATAATCCGGGTTTTCCTCGCGCAACTTTTGCGGGTCGTGCTGGCCAAGGGCCCCTGACTTGACAGCAACTGAGATCACGCCCGCTTTTTTGGCCATCCTGATATCGGCTAACGTGTCACCGACATAAACCGTTCTCTTCTTCGAAACACCGCAGTTCTTCACGAGGTCGTTTATCGGTTCAGCACATTCTTCTTTCGTGCGTTCGTAGTGGACTTTGTAGCGAAAATCCTTGAATCGCAGCCGGGTTAGACACATCTCTATCGCATTCATGTTCAAACAACTCACAACAGCTATCGCGACTCCTTGACTGTGGAGGAACTCCAAGGTCTGGTCCACCCCATGAAACGGCCTCAGCATATCCAGCACACGTATCGGAAACGCCTTCTTAAAGGCCTTATGGCACACTTTCGTCTTACGCTTGTGTCCCTTTGGAAGATATGCCCGGATGTACTCCTTTATGCTCGTTGCCAGATACTTGTAAATGGCCTATCTGAAAATCGCCAAAATCTTATCAAATATCCAGGTTACTCTTGTCTGCGCATTTTTTCACAAATGAACGTCAACCAATCAGCTATAATTAGCGTATTAAACTGTGTGCGGTAAACATATAGGGCGATATTGGCAGAGATTTAAAGGAGCGCAACTTATGAAAGCCGTCAAATATGTCCTTATCTTAATGGTTTTGGTTGGAACTGTTGCTCGTAGCCTTGGCGGCGAGCAGCTAATGCCGGCGGAGAAGGGGGAAAAAGCAGCGACAAGGGCTGTCGTGCAAGGAAATAACCAATTTGCACTGGACCTCTACCAGAAGCTGCGAGCCGGGGAAGGGAACCTGTTTTTCTCGCCTTACAGCATCTCGACGGCCCTGGCAATGGCTTGTGCCGGCGCTCGAGACCAAACGGAGGCCCAGATGGCCAAGGCCCTGCGTTTTCCTCTTTTTGTCAGCCCAGGCAACGAGCCATCATCGCGAGTTGTGCCGGACCGGGACCAATTTGCCTCAGCGTTCGGAAGAATCACAAAAGACCTGAACGATAGAGGCAAGCAGGGCAAATACGAGCTACACGTTGCAAACGCCCTGTGGGGCCAGAAGGGTTATGGATTTCTCGATGGATTTCTGGAGCTTGTCAAAGACAATTATGGGGGCCAGCTAAATGAGGTCGACTTCGTCGGGGCGACAGAATCGGCACGCGTGACCATCAATACCTGGGTGGAAGGAAAGACGAACAACAAGATCAAGGATCTGATCGGCAGGGGGGTGCTCGATAGGATGACCCGGCTGGTTCTGACCAACGCCATCTACTTCAAGGGCAACTGGGAAAGGCAGTTCAAAAAAGACAGGACTAAGGATGCGCCATTTACTTTGTTGAGCGGCGAGAAGGTCAATGCTCCGATGATGAACCAGAAGGACGACTTCAAATATATGGAAGCCGAAGACTTCCAAGCGCTCGAACTACCCTATGTGGATGACGAGCTATCCATGATTATCCTGCTCCCAAAGGAGTCTGATGCTTTGCCCGAATTCGAGCGGAGACTCACAACCGAGAACCTTTCCGCCTGGCTCGACAAATTGCACAAACGCGAGGTCATTGTCTCAGTTCCGAAATTCAAGATGACAAGCCAGTTCGGCTTAGCCTCTATGCTGGCGTCGATGGGCATGACCGATGCTTTTTCGCCCAGCAGGGCGGATTTTTCGGCGATAAACGGCAAAAAAGACCTTTTTATTTCAGCCGTTATCCACAAGGCCTACGTGGACGTGAACGAAGAAGGAACCGAGGCAGCGGCAGCAACGGCAGTGACAATGAAGGCGACGTCTGTTGGCCCAACCCGCATACCGGTATTTAGGGCGGACCATCCATTTCTGTTCTTGATTCGTGATAATCTCTCGGCCGGCATCCTGTTTATAGGACGCGTGATGAACCCAAGCGCATAACCTGGGGCTCAGCCAGTGACGCCTTCCTGTCAGACAAAGACAGTTGTCCTTGGGACGCTGTCTATGCGGTTCGTCGCCCGCCTGTGTTGCAACGAATCAACAGCGGCGTTTACAATAGTCAACATAGAACGTAACCGGCTCTTGGCAAAATCATTATATGCAGCGGAAACGTTGCTGGCGAAACCGACGCGTTGATTCTCCGCAACACGCGGTCCTAACCTGCACAACAATTGCCTTTTGAAAAATCGAAACAGAACGCAAAACCGGCCTTACGCCTCCCTCTTGCTGGCCATTCTTCCGTCGAGTGGTGCCGACGTCAGCGGTAAAACAAGTTCTTGGTCTTTTCGGTATGAGTTTTGCTGTGACCGATAAATACGAGGCTTCGGACGTCCTCGGATTAGGGTGATGGTAACAGAAGGTGCGCCCAGAAGGAGGACATCGTGGACGAGGCTAACCTGGAAGGTAAGCTCAACGAGCTGCTGAAAGAATTTGGGGGCACAGTAGAGCCGCAACACAACAAGCTGGCCGAGCTTGCAAGGCAGGCACAAGCCGACCGCAAGCAGCTTGAAAAAAGCATCGATAGGCTCCAGGAATTGCTCGATTACCTCCGTGTGTGCATCAAATATCAAGTCTTTGACCTTGAAGCGACCCGCCGGGAAAACGAATACCTCAGAAAATTGCTTGAGGAAGACAGTCGATAAGGCTGGCAGCATAAAGCACTGAAGCCACCAACAACACACTCCCAAGATCAATATCGTCCGGATCTGTCATGGGCCCAATCTTGCCTTCAGACAGGGTCGTAATCGGACACTTAGTTGGCAGAGCGAAAAGGAATAATTCTTATAAAAGCTTATATAGCAACTACTTAGGAGCGAAGGAGGCAGATCTCAAAGATGCGCAAAAATTGCCAAAAGTTGGTAAAAATGTGCCATTTTTCTGTGACAATCAGCCCGAGCCAAACGGCTTATTTCCATCTGAAACGCTAATCGGATACAGGCAGCCGATCGAGTGATATCCCTGTAGCAGGCCGTTTCAAAAACCTGTGTGAAAAAGTGCAATCACCTGAGATATTCTGCTTGCAATGAAATTGCCGATTTGATATAAATGAATTTGGCGATATGTGCGGGCTTTGGGCAGTGAGTTGCTGAGCACCGGTGCTGCCTTAGAGGGCGGTGTCTGTGCAGCCTCAAGTGCCAAGGTCCGACGCCAATTTGTATATTGGGCTGAGGTTGTTGCATCTTGGTAACAGCCTGCTTTGGGTTTTCACAATACGGAGGTAGAAAAACAGGTCGTGAACAATCCGTTTTGCCAGACAGATACGTCAGAAGAGTGCAAGTTTTGTTTCGCTGTTCTGTTCGAACCTGCCTCGCACATGCAAAACGGCTGAGAGTGAGGATTCTTATCAAAGGCACGGGTGCTTTGGTGTGTGGCCAGAGCAGACTTATTCTTATTCTGACTCTTTTTGAAGGAGGTCTATTATGTGGAAGAAGTTTATTTATCTAATCTTGTTTTTTGCATTTTGCCCGATGGCTATGGCCTCTGACATAGCCATTTCAACACAGGCAGGCTGGATGGGGCAACCCCATGCTGACAACGAAACGCAGGAAATTGTGAACAACGTAGTTCCTCGTTTTACTGTTGAAGTATTCACAGCAGCTCAGCACGCTGCCCTTGCAGATTGGGTGCGAGACCGCACAGGTGACGGTGTACCAGACCTTTTAGTTATGTTCGGGATATTCCCGGCCAGCATCTATCCGGCGGGCAATACACAGCCCGATGGCTCCATAGCCGAGAACTTCCTGGATGATGGCAACGTCATCATCAACACCGGCGACTACATATTCTACGTCGGAAGTGCCGGCAACAATGACGCAGGCGGTCTATCGAATATGATGGACGTTCCCGGCGCGGCCATGTGGGGGGATGATACTTTTAGTACTCTTTTTACTCCCACAGCCGATGGCCAGTTATATACTCCATCTTTAACGACTTTGCCCGCGAATCGCCCATGGTTTCCAGGCCAATTCACAGGTACTGATTGGCAAGTCGAACTGATTCTTGCTCAAACCACTGATGGCTCACAGGTACATCCCGCGATTTTGCATAATACGGTCACGGATGGTCGCTTAGGTGTCTTCTTCCAGTGTAGCCTTGATACTGATATCCAGCCGCGCGGCGAAGTTATAACTCAATGGATTAACAACTGGTTTCTCACAAACGTTGCCAGCCCAGAACCCATCATTAAGGCTCGCGGCCCCGACCCGGCCAATGGCGCCACAGGCGTGATACTGCCTATGCTTCAGTGGAAGGCGCACCCGATGGCCAAGTACCACAATGTGTACTTAGGCACTAATCCGACGCCCGGTCCTGCTGAACTCTTAGCTTCCATGTGGATGCTCAACATGTATTGGTTCGGGGCCCCTGGTCCCGGTCTTAATCCTGGGACCACTTATTACTGGCAGATCGATGAGGTGGAAGTCGACGGCGTTACGACACATCCCGGCGATGTCTGGCACTTCACCGCTGCATCGTACACCGCCTCTGAGCCCAGTCCTGCGGATGGGG
>SMTZ1_10000843_pt1 | contig 41199 bp, 28 predicted proteins | sample DeeMarSWOR136_30_FD_25667 | JGI IMG/M metagenome (IMG submission 25667) | reverse complement strand
ACGATCGCATTTACTATCACGACTACCACGGCTGGCGTGACACCAAGACGGATATCAGCGAGGCCTTCAATTCCTTTGTCGCCCAGGGAGACGAGCTGCTCCAAGCGGTCAGTTTTTTCACCGCCGGGGACAGCGTGGTCTACACGGTGAGGATCTACGATGGGTTCTATGGGGGTGTGCTGCAGGATGAGCTGGCCAGCAAGACGGGCACCATCGCGTTCACTGGATTTCACACCGTGGATCTGGATGCGCCCGTTCTCCTGACACAGGGGGATGACTTTTACATCTACCTGGAGCTTTCCTCTGGTGGGCAGCCATATGATCGCACCTCGGACGTTCCGGTGCTATTGGGGGCAGCCTATAAGGTCATGGTGACCTCCTCAGCAGAGCCCGGCCAGAGTTATTATCGCAGCGGTTCACAGTGGCTTGATCTTTACGACCTCGACAGCACGGCGAATTTCTGCATGAAGGGCTTGATGGTACAATCTTCCACCGGCCTTTCTTCCCAGACCTCGCCATTGGAATTGCCTGAGACATATTCTCTGGACCAGAACTACCCTAATCCCTTCAACGCCAACACCGAGATTCGCTATCGCACCCTCGAAGATGGCCCTGTGACCCTGAAGATCTTCAACACAATGGGGCAAGAGGTCAGAGTTCTCGTGGATGCGAACCAGGAGGCCAGCGAGCATATTGTCACCTGGGATGGCCGAGATGATTTCGGCGGCCAGGCGGCCAGCGGCCTGTATTTTTGCAGGCTGGAAGCAAAAGATTTCAGCAAGACCATCAAGATGGTGTTGATCAAGTAAGCGGCGCAAAACCGCCTTTTCTCTGAGGGGGCACTTTGTAGTGGTTAAAGACCCGCAAACCGTTGGCAAACCGTGGGCGCGGCCATGGGAAGATATCCTGCAAGAGCTTTCTGTCTCCATGGACGAAGGTCTTAGCCAAGACGAGGCTCGGAGGCGCCGCAGGAGACACGGCCCCAACCGACTCCGCGAGACGAAAAGAAAGAGCGCTTGGCTCATCTTCGCCAGGCAATTTGAAAGTCTCATCGTCCTCCTTCTTTCCCTGGCGGCCAGCCTGTCTTTTATTTTCGGCGAGGTGGTCGAGGGTCTGGCCATTTTGGCGGTCATCCTCGTCAATGCGGCCATCGGCTTTGGAACGGAGCTCAAAGCGATCCGTTCCATGGAGGCGCTGCGCCGATTGGGCGCTGTGCGCTCAAGGGTACGGCGAGCTGGAGAACTCCGCGAGGTTGTCGCGGCGGAACTCGTTCCAGGAGATATCGTGGTGCTGGAGGGAGGCGATATCGTCACCGCCGACCTGCGTTTGATTGTGGCCTCTAAGCTCCAGACCGACGAATCGGCTCTCACAGGCGAATCATTGCCTGTTGGCAAAAAGCTAGAGCCCCTTGATGAAAACGTCCCCCTAGCCGAACGGGAAAACATGCTGTTTAAAGGGACCGCCGTGACTCGAGGGTCCGCTGAGGCGGTCGTCGTCGCAACGGGCATGCACACAGAGCTGGGCCAAATCTCTACCCTGGTCGAAGAGGCCAAGGAGGAGAGCACCCCATTAGAAAAGCGACTGGATCAACTGGGCCACAGGCTCATTGGTGTCACCTTGGCCCTTGCCGTTCTGGTAGCGACGGGGGGCATTCTGGCCGGCAAGCAGATCTTTCTGATGATCGAGACGTCTATAGCCCTTGCCGTGGCGGCCATACCAGAGGGTTTGCCCATCGTGGCCACCATCGCCCTGGCACGGGGGATGCGGCGCATGGCACGCCGCAACGCTTTGGTCAATCGCCTCTCCGCCGTGGAAACCCTTGGTGCCACCAACCTCATCTGCACCGACAAAACCGGAACACTGACAGAGAACTTGATGACAGTCACCAGATTTGCGCAAGATGGGGGAGAGGTGGAGGTGGTTGAGGGGACGGAGGAGAATGACTTGAGTTTCAAAAAGGATGGAGAGTTCATTGATCCAATAAGGGATAAGGTTCTTCGAGAGATGCTGGAAATCGGCACCCTATGCAACAATGCCTCCCTGAAGGGGGAGAGGGGCGTTGGAGATCCCCTGGAGGTGGCACTTCTGCTGGCCGGCGCTAAAGCCGGGCTTGATCGAAATCAGCTGGTTGAAAAAACACCGGAGATCCGCGAGGAGGCCTTTGACTCGGACCTGAAGATGATGGCCACCTTTCATCGGGAGGATCGCGGCTGTCGCGTGGCCGTGAAGGGCGCCCCAGAGCCTGTCCTGGAGGCCTGTGCTTTTATGCAGACCGATGGGGGCCAGCGCGAAATGAGCGATCAGGACCGTCAGGTCTGGGAGGTCCGTAACGATCAGATGGCCGAGGAAGGGCTTCGCGTCTTGGCTCTGGCAACCAAAAGAGTTGGTGCCGTCGACGCCAAACCATACCAGGATCTGATTTTTCTCGGGCTGGTAGGTATGCAGGACCCACCACGTGAGGATATTCGCCAGGCCATAGAGGAATGCCATCGGGCCGGGGTGCGCGTGGTCATGGTCACGGGCGATCAGCCCGTTACGGCTCGCAATATTGCTCTGGCCGTGGGCCTGGTTGATGCAGCGGAGCCCGAGGTAGTTCACGGCCGAGATCTCAAGAGTCCCGCCGAACTGTCCGCTGAGGAGAGAAACCGTGTCCTGAGCGCTTCTATCTTCGCACGGGTCAGCCCTAAGCAGAAACTGGACCTCATCGAGATCCATCAAAAAAATGGCGCCATCGTGGCCATGACCGGAGACGGCGTCAACGACGCGCCAGCTCTGAAGAAAGCCGATATCGGCGTGGCCATGGGAATGCGAGGTACCCAAGTGGCCCGGGAGGCCGCCGACATGGTGCTGAAGGACGACGCTTTCTCCACCATTGTAGCCGCTGTCAGGCAAGGACGGGTGATTTTCAACAACATCCGGAAGTTCGTGCTCTATCTCATCTCGTGCAACGTCAGCGAGATCATGGCCGTCTCCCTGGCCTCCATCGCCAACGCGCCTTTGCCCATTTTGCCTCTGCAAATCCTGTTCTTGAACCTGGTCACTGATGTATTTCCCGCACTGGCCTTGGGAGTGGGAGAAGGTGATCCCGATGTCATGAAGCGCCTCTCTCGAAAGGGCGAGGAACCCATCCTCACCCGCCGTCACTGGCTGAGCATCGGTGGATACGGCCTGGCCATCACCATCTCCGTCCTTGGGGCTTTGGCCCTAGCCCTGGCCTGGCTGAATATGAGTCACCGACAGGCAGTGACCATTTCTTTCCTCACCCTGGCCTTTGCACAGCTTTGGCATGTCTTCAACATGCGCGATCGCGGTTCTCCCTTCTTTCGAAATGAGATCACCACGAATCCCTTCATCTGGGGTGCCTTGGGGCTCTGTGCTGGGCTGCTCCTGATTGCCGTCTACCTACCGGGTCTCTCGGATGTCTTAAAATTGGTGAATCCCGGCAGAAAGGGCTGGATCCTTGTAGTCCTCATGAGCCTGATACCATGGATCACAGGACAGATTGTCAACTCAGTGCGCCCTATGTCCCTTCATGTTGCGCAGATACACAGATGAACTATTCGATGGCCCAGACGACCCCGGGGGTCCTCACAATGCAGACCAAAATGCCGATGACCGAAGCAATACCACACCCCAGATGGGCTCAAGCGGCTCTCTAAATGTCACAGGTGTAGATGATGTCATCTTCCACAAGCAGCTACTCACATCTGGTCCATCTGGCCCTGATCTTCGCTGCTCGCAAACATACAAAGCCCCGCAAAGGCACCCATATCCCCTACATCACTCATCCCGTCCATGTGGCCATCATCTTGGCACGCCACGGCTTCGATGACCAGGTCTTGGCTGCGGCCATCCTGCACGACGTGTTAGAGGACACCGAAACCACACCGGAGGAGCTGCGCACTGCGTTTGGAGACAACTTGTTGCGTATGGTCAAGGATGTCAGCGAGCCAAAATTCAAACGCCCTAAGAGCGAAACTTGGGAGCAGCGCAAGAGGGCGAAACTGAAACACCTCCAGAGCGCCTCCCGCGAGGCTCTGGCCATCTCCGCCGCCGACAGGCTGCACAACGTCTCCAACACATTGCACGATATTGAAGTTTCCGGACCAGCCGTATGGGAGAGATTCCGGCGTGGACCAGAAAAAATCTTAGAGTTTGAGCGATCGGTGCTGGAAATTCTCCGTCAGCGGTTTCCCCACCCTCTGACGGAGGAATACGCCGCCGCCTTGAGGAGGTTAGAAGGAAGCCCCCGTCCTTAACTCTTCAACACCTTAAGTCACAACCTTTGCTCCGTTACACTCGTCTTAAACTCAAGAGGAACACACACGATATCCTGAGCACATGGAGCTCATTTTCTCGATTGCAAATTCAATAGCACGTCAGGTTCACCGGATTGCATTTTTTCCCAGCAACTGTAGCCAGATAGACCCGAGGGAGTGCTGCGCAGAAGTACGGCAGCTGGATCGCTCCCATTCCCCACCACACCCTTCCTGGGATTGAGGGGAGAGGTGAAGGAGAGTGGGAAATTCAGAAACCAATTACGATTCTATTGAATAAGCCATCGGGAGGTTGAGGGGGATTGCGCATCCCTGACCCCCAAATCCTCGATCCTTTTCTTTGTACATCAATTATGCCCATCGAACAGATCAAAAGAATCGCCCAGCAGACAGCCTCTTTCCGACAAATCCTCCAGGCTGTAAAAAATGGCCAACACCAGATAGAGGTCACCGGCCTGAGCGGCTCCTCTAAGGCCTTGCTCCTCTCTTTTCTCCACGAAGAGCTTGGCGGATCGCTTTTGATCATCGTCCCCGGACCCAAGGGCGCGGAGGAGCTGGTGGACGATCTCACCGTGCTGGTAGGCGACGCCCATCTCTTTCAGGCATGGGACGTGCTCCCCTATGAGCACAGCCCTCCCAGCATAGAGGTACTGGCCAACCGCATCGAGACCATTCACGCTCTGGCCCAGGGGGGGGGACCCTCGGTAATCACCACCATAAGAGCTTTGATGCAGAGAACCATGCCGCCAAGGTTGCTTCGAGACAACACTCTCCATCTTAAGGTGGGTTCTTCCTCCCCCCGAGACGACCTAATTCGTCGGCTCATCGATCTGGGATTCGAAAGGTTACCATTGGTGGAGGGAGTGGGCCAATTCAGCGTGCGGGGCGGGATCCTGGACATCTTCTCCCATGGCACCGAAAATCCTGTTCGTGTGGAGCTCTCCGGCAACGAGATCGAGTCCATCCGCCAATTCGATATCTTCTCTCAGCGATCCATCTCGCACGCGAAGGAGGCCTTGATCCTCCCCCGAAGCGAGGTGCTCATCACCGACCATAACCTCAAAGGGCTTCCCAGAAAAGGGCTTCCGGACTTCCTGGGAGAAGATCCCTTCAACCATGGAGTTCAGTGGTTTGCCCCTCTCTTTCCAAGTCTGGTGGCCAGCCTCTTGGATTATCTTTCTGAGGATGCCCTTGTGGTTCTCGATAGCCCTGCTGAAGTCTGGCAGGAGTCCGAAAATGTCCTTCAGGAGGCCGAATATGAGTTCTCCCGGACTTCGGAAGAGGATCGAACGATGCCTCCCACTGAGCTTTACGATTCCGTGAGTCATATCAGGGACAGGCTAGCCAACTTTCGACTTCTAGCTCATGGACCTTTGACGGGGGGCAAGTTGGATGTGGGCATTCGTCCCCAGGAGACCTTGGGTCCCGAACTGATCGCACTTCGCAGGAAATTAAGCGAATACGCCCTTGGGGGCTACCACAGTTTCATACTCTGCGACAATGAAGGTCAGGCTCGCCGACTTGAGGAACTTCTGGAAAACATCCCCAAGTCGGTTCACATCGGAGTGGGCGCACTGCACGGCGGCTTCGTCTTTCAAGAGGCACATCTCGCCGTTTTCACCGATCATCAGATCTTCAATCGCTACCGTCGGCGGCATCGTTTCTGGAAATTCCGGGGAGGCGCCGCCATCTCTAGTTACTCGGCTCTGTCCGTCGGCGACTTCGTGGTACATGTAGACTATGGCATCGGCAAGTACCTGGGCCTGGAGAAGGTGACGGTTGACGAGCGTCACATCGATTGCTTGGTCATCCAGTACCGCGACGATGACCGGCTGTATGTGCCCATCGACCAGCTCAAACGTGTCCAGAAGTACATCGGCGGCGACGAGGGGCCTCCAGCACTTTCACGCCTGGGAGGTACGGCTTGGGAGAGAGTGAAATCCAGGACCAAGCGGGCCATCCGAAACATGGCCAGAGAACTTATCCAACTCTATGCCGAACGTCGCGCCAAGAAGGGGTTTGCCTTCTCTCCTGACACTATATGGCAAAAGGAGTTAGAGGCCTCATTCATCTATGAGGAAACCCCAGATCAGATAACAGCCATCGAGGCCATCAAGAAGGACATGGAAAGTCCCTATCCCATGGATCGTCTTATCTGTGGCGACGTGGGCTATGGCAAAACAGAGGTGGCCATTCGTGCTGCCTTCAAAACGGTCATAGACGGTAAGCAGGTGGCCGTCTTGACGCCCACGACCATCCTGGCCCAGCAGCACCTGACCACTTTTTCCGATCGCCTGGCGGATTATCCCGTTAACGTGGCCATGCTCAGCCGATTCAAGACTAGACGGGAACAGGCCGAGATCCTGAAAAAACTGAAGGCTGGCCAAACAGACATCGTCATAGGCACTCACCGACTTATACAAAAAGACGTGGTCTTCAAAGACCTGGGTCTGGTGATCATAGACGAGGAGCAACGCTTCGGGGTGGCGCATAAAGAACGCCTTAAACAGCTGCGCAGGCTGGTGGACGTCATCACCATGACGGCCACCCCCATCCCCCGCACTCTTTATCTGTCCCTCATGGGGGCTCGGGATATGTCGGTGATCAACACCCCGCCAAAGGATCGATTGCCCATCAAAACGGAATTTCTGGAGTTCAACGAGGGGGCCATCGCAGAAGCTATCCTTCGAGAAGTGGATCGTGGCGGGCAGGTATATTTCGTGCACAACCGAGTTGAGTCCATCCAGGCCATGGCCCAACTCCTCTATCGGGCCACTCCCCAAATTCGGATTGCTGTCGCCCATGGACAGATGCCCGAGCGTGTTTTAGAGGCCACTATGCTCAAATTTCTTCGGGGCGACTACGATTGCTTGGTGGCCACCACAATCATCGAGAACGGGCTGGACATCCCCAACGTAAACACCATCATTATCAATCGCGCCGACGCTTTTGGCCTCGCGCAGCTGTATCAGTTGCGAGGAAGAGTGGGCCGTTCTCATCATCTGGCTTACGCCTATCTGTTGACGCCACCTTTCAGAACCCTCTCCGAGATTGCTCGCAAGAGACTCAGCGCCATCCGCGAGTTTACCGCTTTGGGATCTGGGTTTCAACTGGCCATGCGGGATTTGGAAATCCGCGGGGCTGGAAATATCCTGGGAGCCCAACAACACGGATTTATCACCGCTGTGGGCTTCGACCTCTACTGCCAACTTTTAGAACAGGCTGTCCGCGAGCTAAAGGGTGAGAAGATAAGTGAAACTCCAGAGCCTCGTCTGTATCTCAAGGTAGACGCATATATACCAGATGCTTATATCCCAGATGGTGAACAAAAGGTGGCTCTCTGTCAGCGGCTGTCGCGAGCTGCATCTCTTGAGGACATAGAGCGTCTTCGCTTGGAAACGGAGGATCGTTATGGGCGGATGCCCTCTCCAGTCCAGGCCCTCTTTGACGTGGTTTCCATCGGCTTCTTAGCAAAAACGAAGGGCTTAGATCTGGTGGCCATACAGGACTCCCAATTGGTGCTGGAATATTATCCAGACCGAGTCCCCACAGCCAAGGAAATTTCAGGAGTCCTCGACAGGGCGGAAAGCCCTTTTCAATTCCTATCCGGAGATAAGTTCGGCATTCGCATCTCCATTCCCCAGAGAGGACCAGGCAAGAAACTTGCGTTCATAAAAAAGACCTTGCAAAAATTGTGATCTCATGTTATTATAACCAAGTTATTCATTAAAATTATTCAATCAGAAGGAGGATCTGTCATGCGTGTAGTTTCCTTATGTGTCGTCGTCCTGATGGGTCTCGCTGTGATTTTTTCCGCTTGTGCAAAACAAGACAGCCGGGTCGTAGCCCAGGTGGGGGGGCGGACCATCACCGTGGCTCAGCTCCAAGAAAGGTTCGCGGGCACGAGGCCTGTCTCGCCCGAGGAGGAATTGGAGCGGAAGCGGCAGGTGCTGGAAAACATGATCAACGATGAACTGATGATCCTGGGGGCCATTGAGGCTGGGCTGGATAAAGAACAAGCTTTTCTGGCCAAAATGAAAGAATTTGAGCGAAACTCCCTCCTTGAGGCTCTTTATATAAAGGAGATCGTGGAGAAGAGCACACCTTCAGAAAAGGAGATAAAAAAATATTACGACAAACTGGGCTTGGAGGTCAAAGCAAGTCACATCTTGGTAAAAACCGAGCAGGAGGCCCAGGAGATCTTCAAACAGCTATCCGAAGGTGCAGATTTTGCCGCGCTGGCCAAAGAAAAATCAACAGACCGGGGGAATAAAGACAAAGGCGGCGATCTGGGGTACTTCACATGGGGTAAGATGGTTTCTCCATTTCAGGATACGGCCTTCGCCACGAAAGTAGGCGCTATCTCTCACCCGGTGGAGACCAGGTTCGGATGGCATATCATAAAAATGGAGGATCGAAGAGAAACCCAGAGGAGAGAGTATGAAAAAGAAAAGCCCCGCATCGAGAAAATGTTGCGCGACGAGAAAACTAAACAGCTCAGCGCTGATTATATAACCAAAATCAAGGAAAAAGCCGATATTCACATGAACCCCGAGGTCATGCAGGTAGTTTTAAACAAATTCTTGGCCAACAAGCAAGAACCAGAAGACTTCACGGACGAAGAAAGAGCAATGACTTTGGTCACTTTTCGCGGGGGAAAATGGACTGTAGACACCTTCCTGGCTTGGACAAAAACTATTCCCGCCATGTATCGACCACGGATTAAAGACCTGGATGATCTCGACGCTATGATCAGAAATGTCCTAACTGGTGAACTCTTGGAGAATAATGCAAGAAAGAAGGGGTTGCACAACAGCAAAGAGGTGGTGAACAAAATTCGCCTTGAAAAAGATAATGCCCTAAAGCAGCTCTTCCGTCAGAGGGGCATGCCCTCAGATACGACCGTGACCGAGCAAGAAATGCAGGCCTATTATCAGGATCACATCGCTATGTATACTGATCCTGAAAAGGTCAGGGTACGAGAGATTCAAGTAGATACCGAGCAAGAGGCCAAAGATATCCTCAAACAACTCCGGGCAGGAGCCGATTTCGCCAAATTGGCCCAGGAAAAGTCCCAGCGCTCTTGGGCTGCTAAGAAAGGTGGAGACCTGGGTTATGTGGACAAAAGACAATATCCCCGCGTCTCAGAAGCGGCCTTCAAGCTGAATGTGGGACAGCTCGGCGGCCCCATTAAAGATGGCAACAAATATTCGGTTATTAAGGTGCTTGATAAGAAAGCCAGCTCGCCGAGACCTCTGGAAGAAATCAAGAGTAACCTCAGGGCGGCTATCATGCGGGAACGTCGGGAACAGACTTCTAAAACGTGGCTTGAAGAAATGCGCCAGCGCAAGAACGTGAAGATCTTCACCGAGGTTCTCGAATCAACGGTGGCTGCGCCCGAGAAGGAGGCGGCCTAAGGGATTTCCTCTCGACTGGAGCGGTGACTTTGTTGCATCCGAAAGGGTTCTGGTTTGGCCTGGTGGTAGCCTGCGCCCTCCTGTGCAGGTGTGGGGGAAGAGAGGAGACTGTGATCGCCACAGTCAATGGCGCTGAGCTTACTTTGGAGGATCTATATGCAGAGATCCCCAAGGATTATCTCAATAGCGTTACCCAAGAGCAGAAGCTGGAATTTATAGACCGCTGGATAAATAGCGAAGTTTTATATCAAGAGGCTGTCCGGCGCGGGCTTCAAAGAGAAGCTCAGATCAGGGAGAAGATTCGCACCGTCGAGAAAAATATTCTCATCGCTGAATTGGTCCAGCGGGAACTCCAAAACCGCGTTCATGTGGCCGAAGAGGACGCTCTCGAATACTATGAGGCACACCCGGACGATTACACCAGAAAGGTCGACGAGGTGCGCATCGCCCAGATTCTCGTGCCCACCATAGAGGAAGCCAGAAAAATTCGCAAAGAGATCGAAGCTGGCGGAGATTTCGCACAGCTGGCCCGAGAGCACTCGGTGGATCCCACGGCAGAATACGGAGGCGATCTAGGCTATTTTGCCCGTGAGGACCTCCTTTCGGAGGTGGCCAAGGCAGCCTTTTCTCTCTCCCCCGGAGCTCTCTCCCAGCCCGTGAAAACCGAATTCGGATATCATCTGATTACCGTCATTGATAAGAAGAAGAAAGGGTCGGTGAGGGCCTTCGACCTGGTTAAGGAGGAAATCATCGCCCAATTCTCTGCGAAGCGGGAGATCGAACAGTTGGAATTATTTCTCGAGGAGCTCAAGGAGAACAGTTCTATTAAACAACATTTTGAACTCCTCAGCGTTACACCTCTGCCGGCGGAAAACACCGTTGTTCCTTCCCAGGAGAGTTATTAAACCCTTGCAGGGAGGGTGTTCTCACCCCGACCTAACCAATGAGAAGAAAGATGAATCGATGTGCAAAGCCATTGCTCGTGCCATTGTTCGTAGCCATGGCCCTCAGTTCAATAGCATCTGCACAGATGATAGACAGAATCGTAGCTGTGGTGGGAGATGAGATTATCCTTCTCTCAGATCTGCACGCTCGCCTCCAGTTGGTCAGCATCCAGCTCCAAATCGATCCTCAAGACACCAAAGCTCTCGAAGAGCTTCGCGATCCTCTCTTGCAGGAGATGGTGAATGAAAAGCTGATTCTGGTTCAAGCTCGAAGAGATAGCATTAAAGTCGAGCCTGAGGAGATCGACGAGGCTCTTGAAGCTCAAATTCAACAAATACTGGAGCAGCTCGGTTCGGAAGAGGCATTCCAAGAACAGCTTGCTAACGAGGGGCTGACTCTCCAGAGCTTGAAGAAGAGGTATCGAGCCCAGATTGGAAATCAGCTTCTTCGTGAAAAGCTCATTCGTCAGAAACTTGCCGATGTCAACGTCTCTTCCAAAGAGGTGATGAATTTCTACGAGACGTATCGCGACAGCCTGCCGGTGCAGGGAGAATCGATTCGGCTCAGCCATTTGATGATGACCATAACCCCAGGAGAAGAGGAAAAACGCAAGGCTTTTCAAAAAGCGAAAGAGGTTTTGGCCAAGGCTCGCGCAGGGGAGAACTTCACCTCCCTAGCCCGATCATACTCTCAATGCCCCAGCGCTGAGAGCGGCGGAGACCTGGGTTACTTCTCTTCAGGGGATATGTTACCGGAGTTCGAACAAGCCGCTTTCACTCTAGTCCCTGGAGAAATCAGCGACGTCGTGGAAACGAACTACGGGTATCACATCATCAAATGTGAGGATCGCCGCAATGAACAAATGCGCGTCCGGCATATTCTCATCGCTCTGTCTACCACAGAGCAGGATGAGCAAAGAATTATCGACCAGCTCAACGAGCTTCGAGACCGCGCCTCGAGGGGGGAAGAGTTCGCCGCTCTGGTGGAGCAATACTCTCAGGATCCCTATTCCAAGGAAAAAGGCGGAGATTTAGGGTGGCTCCCTCTGGATCAGCTAAATCCTCAATTCCTCTCGGTGGTGGACACCCTGAGTGTGGGCAATATCAGCGAGCCCCTCAAAACAAGTTCTGGTTATCACTTACTGAAAGTCATCGATCGTGTCGCCAAAAGACGCGCTAACTTGGAGGACGATTGGGACGCTCTGAGGGAGCTGACCAGGCAGAGGAAGATCTCCGACAAACTGAGGGTGTGGCTTAACGAGCTAAGAGAGGAGATCTATGTAGATATTCGCCTCGAGGGGTGAGCGTGCGCTTGGACCTCTTTCTCACTAAAAGCCGACTCATCAAGCGGCGTACGTTGGCCAAGGCGGCATGCGAGAAAGGGATTGTCCGGGTAGATGGTCAGCGAGCCAAAGCGGGCAGAGAGATATTACCAGGACAGAGGATCTCCATCGACTTTACCAGCCGCCTATTGGAGGTGGAAATTCTCCGGCTTCCCCGGGGAAATGTCTCAAAAAGGGAGGCTCGTGAACTTTACGCGGTCCTTCGCGAGACACGAAAGGAACCAGAACTTTTTTAAGGCCAGCGCGAGGCTGGCCTTTTTGGCTTCTGGGAGATGCTCTTTTTTTCTTGCCATCTTCTCCCAGGAATGATACTTTCTAGGTGGATATTGGGCCCAACGCCAGAGGCGAGTATGTTTAGACCAACCATCGGCATTACCATGGGTGACCCCGCTGGCATCGGGCCTGAGGTGATCGTCAAGGCACTGAACAAGGTCGAGCTCCATAGTCTGTGCCGTCCCGTGGTCCTCGGGGCATCGTCCGTTATACGACGGGCAGGTGGCAAACGGTTCTCCATCATCGACTGTGCAAAAGTTGACCTGAGAAGAATCTGTCCTGGTAAAGTCTCTGGAGAGGCGGGACGTGCGGCGGGAGAAGCCATCCGCGTCGCAACTCAGATGGCTTTGGACGGCCAGCTGGATGCCGTGGTCACCGCACCTGTCTGCAAACAATCCCTCCATCTGGGAGGCCACCCGTATCCAGGGCAAACGGAATTTCTGGCACACCTTACCGAGACCAAGCGGTTCGCCATGATGCTGGTGGCTGGGGATCTCCGGGTGGTGCTGGTTACCACCCATCTTCCCCTCTCGCAAGTCTGCAAGGCTATCTCCAAAGCTCGAGTGCGGGACATCATCCAGCTGGCCCATTCAAGTCTCACGGAGCACTTTGGAATCCGACGCCCGAAGGTAGGTGTGTGCGCTCTGAATCCCCATGCTGGCGATGGAGGAATATTCGGGGACGAGGAGAAAAAGACCATTGCCCCAGCCATACTTGAGGCCTCCCGTCAAGGCATCTTGGCACAGGGGCCATTCCCCGCCGATACTCTCTTCGCCCCTCATATGAGAGGAATGTTCGACGTCATCGTGGCCATGTATCATGACCAAGGTCTGATCCCCATCAAGATGGGTGGCTTCGGATCGGCGGTGAACATCACTCTGGGACTGCCCATCATCAGGACCTCTCCCGACCACGGCACAGCCTTCGAGATTGCCGGTAAAGGCAAGGCCAATCCCGATAGCATGATCAGGGCCGTTCGCATGGCGGTTAAACTGGCCGACACGGGTGGAAAACGAGCCGCATAAAGACCATCTGCGGCACAAAACCAGAAACAGCCTATGAAAGAAGACGGGGTCATACTAGAAGTCTCTGGTGTCAGCAAGATCTACGACCGTAAATGGGTAGCCCTGCGAGACCTGAATTTCCACGTAAGGCGCGGCGAGTTCGTCCTGTTGGTGGGATCCTGTGGGGCGGGAAAGACCACCCTTATGCGGCTGATCACCCGCGAGGAGTCAGCGACTGCAGGGACTATCCGGGTAGCCGGTGAGGATGTGAGCACCATGGACCGCAGAGACATTTTTCGACTTCGGCGCAAGTTAGGCCTGGTCTTTCAGGATGGCAAATTGTTGAAAGACAGAACCACCTTCGAGAACATCGCCTTCGCCCTGAAGGTCACCGGAGCGAGGAAAAAGGAAATCAGTAAAAAAGTGATGAGAGCCTTGACCATGGTGGGGCTGGCCCACAAGTCTAGCTGTCTACCAGGCCAGCTGTCCGCGGGAGAGCAACAGCGAGTGGTCATTGCCCGAGCCCTGGCGAATAAGCCGATCTTGCTTCTGGCCGATGAGCCCACGGGAAATCTCGATTCGGAGGTCTCCTCTGGGATTCTGGACCTTTTCGGGAAGATCAACCGCTTCGGGACCGCCATCTTGCTAGCCACACATGATGCCAATCTCGCCAAGGGGTTTCCCCATAGGCGGATAGAGCTCGTAGACGGGCAAATCTCGTGAGGATCGGCATGTTCGTCTACGCCCTCAAAGAGGCTTTCTCCACCATGCAGCGGGCCAAGCTCACCAGCTGCGCCGCCACGATCACACTGACCGTCTGCTTGTTCCTGTTGGGCCTCTTTATGATGGCCTACGTGAACACAAACGGAATATTGGCCAACATCAGAGAGCGAGTTCAGATCGAGGCGTTTCTGAGCGACCAGGTAGATCAAAAGGGCGCGCTTGCTCTAGCTGACAGCATCCGGTCCTTTCCCCCGGTAAAGACTGTATCTTACGTGAACAAAACAATGGCCCTGGATGCCTTTCGCCAGCATTTTGGCGACGAGGCCCTCCAGGTGTTGGAGGTTAATCCTCTCCCCGCATCGCTGAAGATCGAGTTTCAGGAGAAAGACCGTACCTTCTCTCGAGTGAAAGAGATGGCCCCATTGGTGGCGAATCTTCCCGGCGTTGTGGAGGTAGAGTACGGTCAGCAGTGGCTTTCCAAGCTAGATCGTCTCCTTTCCACGGTGGGCGCCATGACTCTGATTCTTGGCGTGATTCTGGCCTCCAGTTCCGTATTAGTAGTTGCCGCGACCATCAGACTGGCCTTTCACATGCGCAAGGAAGCGGTGGAGATCATGAAACTGGTCGGAGCCGCCCCAGGATTTATCGCTCGCCCCTTTATTTTGGAGGGGGCCATTTATGGCTTTCTGGGAGCTTTGTTCGGGCTCATTCTGCTGGGTTTACTGTATACCGTTCTATCATCTCGTATGGCTGGCGTTTTTTTCCTGACGCCGGCTCTTCTGGTCGGCCTGCTAATTTTTGGCACTTTATTGGGCAGCTTGGGAAGTATTGTCTCGTTAAGGACGTTGCGGCGCTGAGATGGCATCGCGAAACGAACCTGGCAAATCAGCATATCCCTAAAGGGGTTCTCGATGAAGGACTCGTGATATAATTTGGGGTCCCGCACAGAGCTGAAAACGACCAGCAATGGGCGGTATCGTCGCAGGAGGCAACCCCATGAAAAACGAGGAAAAAAAGAGGAAAGCATTAAAGGACGTGATCAAAGAGCTTCACTACGGGAAGTCCCCCCAAGAAATTAAAGAAAAATTCAAGCAAATACTGGTCAGTATCAGCCCCGAGGAGATCGCACAAATCGAAGAGAAGCTCATCGAAGAGGGGTTGCCTCGGGAAGAGATTCGGAGGCTCTGCGACGTTCATCTAGCCGTTTTCCAAGAGTCCCTTGATAAGCAAAAAATGGACGTGGAAGACGGACATCCCCTGCACACTTTTATGGAGGAGCACAAGATCTTCCTGCAAGATACTGAGGAGTTGAAGGAGATAGTACAAAATTTGAAGCCCGCTGACAGTCCTAAGTCCGCCCAGGAAAATCTGCTGCGGTTGGCCGATACCGCTCAGCACCTGGCCGAAAAGGAAAGCCACAATGTGCGGGAGGAGAACGTCCTTTTCCCGTTTCTCGAAAAACACGGCATCACCGAGCCTCCCACAATTATGTGGACGGAGCACAACGAGATGCGAGAGAAGATGAAAGAGCTTTCGGGAATTATCCATTCTTCTCACGATACAGCCTGGGCACAATTTGTGAGCCAGCTGGAAACCATTGTCAATGAGATCAGCGATGCATTATCGAGTCACATCTACAAGGAAAATAACATCCTCTATCCGGCAGCCCTCAGCGCTATCTCCAAAGAAGAATGGCCAATGATCCGAAGTGAATGCGACCAGCTGGGCTATTCCGTTTTCACGCCTGCATATATGATACCCGGCGCAGAGCTGGCGCAAGAAGAAGCATCGGCTATACCCCAGGGGCAGGTACCAATAGAACCGGGCGCGCTGTCTCTCGAAGAGCTGGAGGCTATTCTCAACGCCCTTCCTGTAGACATCTCTTTTGTTGACAATGAGGACCGCGTTCGATATTTTAACCAACCCAAGGAGCGAATTTTCCCCCGAACAAAAGCGGTCATTGGGCGCTCAGTTCAGAAATGCCATCCTCAGAAGAGCGTTCATTTGGTGAACCAGATCCTCGATGACTTCAGAAATGGGCGCAGAGACGTGGCTGAATTCTGGATTCAGATGGGAGAACGCCTGGTACACATTCGTTACTATCCCCTTCGGGACAAAAACGGTGAATACATGGGCTGTTTAGAGGTCACCCAGGACATCACCGACATCAAGAAGATCGAGGGGGAGAAGAGGCTGTTGTGATGGGTGGATAAAAAAAGCAAGCTCCGGACTCGGGATCACATTCGCTGGGGGCTGTCATCCTTGCAGACGACCTGAGAGTGCTCCCGTGCAAACCTGCATTCTAAAAACATCGAATCAGTAACGCTTTGTCAAGTTCTTTTTAAAGAGAGGTGGACGGTATGAAACTAAACGTCAAAGCGTTAGCGCTGACCAGTGGAATAATCTGGGGTGTCGGACTTTTTATCCTCACTTGGTGGATTATTGCCTTTAGTGGGTCAACAAATGAGACCACAATGATCGGCCGCGTTTATCTCGGCTATCGGATTAGTCCATTAGGCAGCCTTATAGGATTGGTTTGGGCACTTGTGGACGGTCTTATCTGTGGGGCGATTTTCGCCTGGTTATATAATCTCATCGCCACACGCACTGCAGGCACTAAATGAGAGAATATGTCCACGCATTGGAGGAAGACTATTAAGACAACACGCTCTGGTAGAACAGGCGTCTCGCCTGTTCAAACCTTCACTAGTAAAAAGCTCACGTTTCCTTATTGGCAGGGCGCTGGTCAAGTTTTTAGCTTACACTAATTGAAAAACTATGCTCAGCAAACTTCTCCCCATATTCCTGGCTCTGCTCCTGATTGCGCCCATTTCTCTCGGAGACGACTCCTTTGATGCGCAGATTCGGGGCAAGGAGAACGAGCTTGATCTTCTCAGGCAGGAGCTCGCAGAGAAACGAGCCGCTCAGAAGAAACTGACGGGCAAGGAAAAGAGCGTTCTTTCGGAGATCAACGACCTTGAGGGGCGCGTCGATCTGACCGAGAAGCTCCTGGCTAAGCTCAAGAAGAAAAGGGAGGCCTGTCAGAAAGAAGTCACTTCCCTGCAGGCTGATCTTCACAGTGCCGAAAAAAGGGCCGCTGCACGCCAGGACCTGTTGGCTCGGCGAATACGCCACATGTACATGCACGGTCGCCTGGCGGAACTGGAGGTTTTCCTCTCGGCTGAATCCTTACCTGATCTTGCCAGCAGAGCCCACCACTATCGTCAGCTGACCGATCATGATCGGCAATTGATTTGTCAGGCCCAGGCAGATCAGCTGGCCATCGCCGAGAACAAATCATCCTTGGAAAAACAACTACAAGAAACCCGCCGGCTGGAGGAGGAGAAGGAACGGGAAGAGCGAAACCTCAAAACGGAAAAAGTCAGAAGACACAAGCTTCTTCAGGATGTCAGGAGCAAAAAAGCCGTCTATGAACAGGCCATCCGTGAGATGCAGGAAAGCGCTCGGCAGATCCAAGCCATCATCGACCATCTGGAGCGCCAGCGAAGAGAGGCTGCTTCGATGGAGCTTGTGCCTCCTGAGTTTCGGCAAAAAGCGGGGCTTTTTCAAAGATCTAAGGGCTCATTGCCCTGGCCCCTCCAGGGTAAGGTGATCGCGAAGTTCGGCAAACGCACCCACCCAAAGTATAAGACGGTGACCTTCAACAAAGGCATCGATATCCAAGCCCCATACGGCGCTGAGATCCGCGCCGTAGCAGCCGGAAGGGCCATCTATATAGGCTGGCTGCGGGGCTATGGCAAATTTCTGATCCTCGACCACCAGCTGGGCTACTACACCCTTTACGCCCATACCTCTGAGATTCTCATCGAGGAGGGAGATATCGTCGATACAGGGACGGTCATCGCCCGAGTGGGGGAGACTGGTTCCTTAGAGGGGTCTAAATTGCATTTCGAGATTCGTCACCAAAAGGATCATCTGGATCCCCGGGACTGGCTGGAATAATAACTAGGGGGTCAATGTGTCTTTCGACACTATCGTCGGCCAAAAAAATCCCAAAAGCATCCTCGCGGGAGCCCTTGAGCGAGGAACCGTCGCCTCCTCATACCTCTTTTATGGCCCCCGAGGCGTCGGAAAACTAGCCTTGGCCGTGGAATTGGCCAAAGCCGTTAACTGCCAGAAGGATGGACCGAAACCGTGCAACAGTTGCTCTGCCTGCCGAAGGATTGGGGAATTGAATTATCCGGATGTCTCCTTGATCTTGCCCACCCCGAAAAAAATCAAGCCAGAGGATCACCAGGAGACGCTCCGGCAGCTGGCGGCAAATCTCTATCACATGCCTCGTTTAAAGGAAAGCGCCGCTATACACATCGAAACCATCCGAAAAATCCAAACAGAAGCAGGCTACAAAACCTATGAGGGCAAAAGGAAAGTTTTCATCCTGGCCGACGCCGACAAGCTGATCCTTGCCGCAGCCAACGCCATGCTGAAGATCCTGGAGGAACCGCCTCCCCATGTTCTGTTCATCCTGACGACGACTCGGTCCAGCAAGCTGCCCGCCACCATTTTATCACGATGTCAGCAGATACGCTTTTCTAGGCTTTCCGAGGCAGAGGTGGAATACGCCCTGAAGAAAGCCCAGAATGTGGCTTCTGACCGAAAACGCCTGGTGAGCAAGCTGGCCCAGGGCGATCTGGACCTCGCCTGGGAGCTCCTCCAGGAAGACATCAACCAGTGGCGCTCCTCAACTCTGAACGCCCTTACTAAGGCTTTATCCTGCAACCCAATTTCTCTCATCAAGCTGGCAGAGAGTTTGGGAAGATTGCGCAGTCGCTCGGTCAGCGAAGAGAACTTGGATATGCTGCAGATTTGGTATCGAGATCTCCTGCTCCTCCTGGAGGGTAAAGAGGAGTTCCTGATTAACGAAGATCTGAAGCCTCAGCTTGAAGAAATGGCACGCCAATACGATTGGGAAGGTGTTCAGCGTTCCCTGGGCTTCATTCAGGAAACTCGAAAAGCTCTGGCTGCGAACGTGAACCTCGAGCTTGCTTGGTTGGTCCTTTTCTTCAAGTTGAGGCGACAACGGCGAGTTTCAACCTGAACCTCGCTATTTGTTCCGGCAATCGGAGAACGAGAAAGATGAATGAGCTGTTTGAAATAGCCTTTAAAGGTAACCGGAAGGCCATCTACGTTAACTCCCTGTCCCTACCGTTGAAGATCGGCGATTATGTCATCGTCTCTACAGAGCGAGGTGAACACATCGGAGAGGTACAACAAAAAGCCGATCCCGGGCGTGCTGAGGAGCAGAACAAGTCTTTGCCTCAGATATTGCGTCGGGCCACGCCTGAAGAAGTCCAACGCCTTGGCGGCCTCCACAAGAAGGAGGAGGAGGCTTACAACCTATGTTTACAGAAGATTGCCGAAAGAGATCTGCCCATGAAGCTGGTGGATGTGGAATACCAATTCGATGGGAACAAAATCACCTTCTTTTTCACCGCTGAAAAGCGGGTGGACTTTCGGGAGCTGGTCAAGGACCTGGCCGCCCAGTATAAGACTCGCATCGAGCTTCGTCAAATTGGTGTTCGAGATGAAGCTCGTCGCATTGGCGGCTTCGGTATTTGCGGACGAAAACTCTGCTGCACCACCTTTATCTCAGACTTTGAGCCTATCACCACACAGCTGGCCAAGGACCAGCATCTGTCTCTGAGCCCGACGAAAATTTCTGGTGCTTGCGGACGACTCATGTGCTGTCTGCTTTTTGAGGAGCAGTTCTATAAAGAGGCTTTGAAGAAATTCCCCAAGCCCGGCTCCAAAATTAACACCGAAAAGGGACCCGGCATTGTGGACAGAATCGATATCTTTGGGGAGCAAGTCTGTGTGGTCTATGAGGATGGTCTAGAGGAAACGGTACACCTCTCTGAGATCACCAAAAAACAAAAAACCCGCAGGAGTCTTCTCCCCAAACGAGAAACGTAGAAGAAATTTGGCGGCTTCCACCGCTGATATCGCCTTCATCTCCAGAAGAATTACGACAAAGAGGAAACGGCGTGTCCAGTTTTAAACGAATCCTCGTGACCAGCGCGCTTCCTTACGCTAATGGCCCCATCCATCTGGGCCATTTAGCCGGCTGCTATCTTCCCGCCGATATCTACACCAGATACCAGCGCCATCGCGGCCAGGACATCATCCACATCTGTGGGACGGATGAAAACGGTGTTCCCATCACCATCCGGGCGGAGAAAGAGGGTGTTAGCCCCCAGGAGATTGTCGATCGCTATCATGGGAACATCGCCGAGAGCTTCCAGAAAATCGGCATCAGCTTCGATAACTTCTCCAGGACCTCTTTGCCCGTCCACCATCATATGGCTCAAGATTTCTTCCTCAAGATCAATGAGCAGGGCTATATCGAGCCCCGTACCGTCAAGCAGCTGTATTGTGATCATTGTGAACTCTTTCTAGCCGACCGATATGTCGAGGGCACCTGCCCCAACTGTGGTACGCCCGGAGCTCACGGAGATCAGTGCGATTATTGCTCCCATTTGCTAGAGCCCACCGCCCTGGTGGAACCTGTCTGTAAGATCTGCGGGGGAAGACCCAGAGTACGGGAGACGAAACACTGGTTCTTCCTCCTGGACGCCTTCCAGGAGCGTCTACAAACATGGCTGGACACCAAGACCCACTGGAAGTCTAACGTCAAAGAATTCTGTAAGGGGTGGCTCAATAAAGGACTGAAGCCCAGAGCCATCACCAGAGATCTCCAATGGGGAGTGCCTGTTCCTCTGGAAGAGGCGAAGAGCAAGGTGCTCTACGTCTGGTTCGACGCGCCCATTGGTTATATCTCTTCTACCATCGAATGGGCCCAGAAGCGAGGTCAGCCCGATCTGTGGAAGGCCTATTGGCTCGATCCAGAAACCCGCCTGATTCACTTCATCGGCAAGGACAACATCGCCTTCCATGCTTTGATCTGGCCGGCCACCATCATGGCATACGGAGAGTATATCCTCCCCGCAGAGATCCCGGCCAATGAGTTCCTGAACCTGGGCGGTAAAAAGCTTTCCGTCAGCAAGGAATGGGCCGTGTGGCTGCCCGATTATCTGGAGAACTTCTCACCCGATCCTCTGCGGTACTGTCTGGCAGCCAACCTGCCAGAGAACAGGGATGCGGATTTCACATGGAAGGATTTCCAGACCAGGAACAACGCCGATCTGGCCGACGTCCTGGGCAACTTCATCAATAGGACTCTCACCTTCCTGAGGAAGTATTTCGATGACCGCATCCCCAAGCCGGGGAGCTTCAAAGGACAGGATGAGGAGGTCGTCGCTGCCATCAAGGGGGCACCGGCGGCCATCGGCGATCTCATCGAGACCTTTCAAATTAAGAATGCCAGCCAGGAGAGCATCAACCTGGCCCGCCTGGGCAACAAGTACTTCAACGACCAGGAGCCCTGGAGAACCCGCAAAGAAAATCCTCGGCGCTGCGCCACCACTCTGTACCTGTGCGCCCAGCTGCTCTCGTCCTTGAGCATCATCTTAGAGCCATTCCTGCCCTTCTCCGCGGAGAAGCTGCGGAAAATGCTGAACCAGGAGGATTCTCTGTCCAGTCTTGATTGGAATCAGGGCGGACAGCTTCGCCTGCAGCCCGAACACCATATTGGATCTTTGGAGATCTTGTTTCCCAAAATCGAGGACCAGATCATAGCCCGACAGATAGAACACCTGAATCAATATGCGCATCCCTCGGCCGAATCGTGATCCCCACCACCAGACCTATGCTCATCGACTCGCATGCCCACTTGGATTTCTCCCAATTTAAACCTGATCGAGATAGGGTCATCGGTCGTGCTTGGGACGCGGGAGTGTCCAAAATCATCAACGCGGGCACGGATCTGGCTTCCAGCGAGAAGTCGCTTGCTTTAGCCCAACGCTATCCAGCAATTTATGCCACCGTGGGCATCCACCCCCACGATGCCAAAACGCTCACCCCTAAAACCCTGAAGCGTCTGTCCAAATTGGCCGCCAACGAGAACGTGGTGGCCATCGGGGAGATCGGCCTGGACTTCTACCGGGATCTCTCTCCCCGCGATCTGCAGCGGTCAGCCTTCCGCCAGCAGATCCGTCTGTCCATTGAGTTGGGCTTGCCCGTTGTGGTCCACGACCGTGATGCACACACTGAGGTTTTACGGATCTTGCGCCAGGAGAGGGCCCACAGAGTGGGCGGGGTACTTCATTGTTTCTCCGGGGATCTCACAATGGCTCGTGAGGGTCTGGAAATGGGTTTTCTGATCTCCTTCGCGGGACCCATCACCTACGGGGGTGAGAAGAAAAAGGCCATCGCTGGAAAGATTCCGCTGGAAAGCATTCTGGTGGAAACCGACTGTCCTTTTCTGACTCCCGTTCCCCGGCGAGGCGAGAGAAACGAACCAGCCTATGTCCAATATGTGGCGGAGAAAATCGCGGAGATCCGGGGAATATCCTTCGAGGAGGTGGCAGAAGTTACCAGTAAAAACGCGGCGAGGGTATTTGGGCTGAAGATATCGTAGAAAAACATGTGTGTCGGTTGTCGGTGTCGAAGCTGGTGACGTGTGTCGATGAGCGTCTTGCGTTGGGCGTCGTGATCATCAACCATCACTCGGTGCTACAGCTGCTTTGTGCCGCCTGCTGTCCTGATGGCTGAGATTCTTCGGGCCCCCATTGATTAGCTCAGGAGTTTGGCTCACGACGGGCCCTCAGAATGACAGACAAAGTAAGGTTGGGATCCGAAAATCGTCACGAAGGCATAAAGAAAACAATCACCTCTAATAAGACATGTCATTCTGAGTCCTTCGTTTCACTCAGAGTTTGTCCTGAATGAAATGAAGGAACAGGCTCCGCGAAGAATCTCAGGCAGAAATTTAAAGGTAAAGGGGATGAAAATTTGAGACCTGGTAGGTTGGATTTCCGAACATAATCCTACCTTTAGGTGGCGTCGGGTCACCTGACCCGACGCCCTGTAAGGACAGAAAATGCGCCGTCGGATGTAGTCACCCGACGGCACGAAACATGATAACATCCCCAGCGACCAATGGGGAAAACAGATGACATAAGAGATGAGGAGGAAAACCATGCAGGAAAGTGAATCACAAGAGCAACGCAAACCCATTGCTGCATTTGTTCTCTCCCTGATAGCTGGTCTCTGGATGTTGGCTGGCCGAGGCATGATGGCTGGCGCCGGTTGGAATATGTTCATGAGAGGCCCCTGGCCATGGCGACACCCCATGATGAGGGGCGCAGGAGATGTCCTTCCCTCCCTCTGGTTGTGGCCCTGGCTTGGTGTCATCGCGGGGATTATCGTTTTGCTGGGTGCCGCGATGATCTACAGCAAACCGGCGAAAGCACAAGGCTGGGGAATGGCGATCTTAATCTCCTCAGCGATCAGCCTTATCGCTGGCATGGGCGGGTTTTTAGCTGGCGTGCTCGGCATCATAGGAGGGGCGCTGGCCATTGCCTGGCGACCGTGAAGAGACGATACGCGCATCGAAACCGACAAACGAGCTTCAAGCATCGCTTTTTAAGGTAGGTGTCCAGGGGCCTGGGACAGTCACCACGCTCCTTGTGGATGTTATCATCCACAAGGAAGTTCAGGTGCGATGCTGGGGATGATAACATCCCCAGCGAGCATCGGTTTTTAAAACTCGGCGTTGAGGGGCCTAGGACAAGCCCTGTGCATGGCTGCTTTGGGTGACCTGCTGTCCTTATGGCTGAGATTCTTCGAGCTTTGTGAGCTAATACGGCTTTGGCTCACAATGCGCCCTCAGAATAAAAGAAAAGTACTGTTGGGCTCCGAAAATCTTTAGAGAAGCGTAAAGAAAAAAATAACCCCTGACAAAACGTGTCATTCTGAGCGCAGCGAAGAATCTCAGGCGCTAATTTAAAAGGAGAGTAGCCAAAAACGGAGATTCTTCAACGCTTACGCGCCCTCGGAATGACAAAAATGTCTAGCTTGCTTCCAAAGTCCTGTTTTCCAGTGAAAACGAGATGCCTGCCCCCCCGCTTTCGCGGGGACAGGCTGCGCAGGCATGACAAAAAAAACAACATCAATTCCCGGACCCCTGGTCCCGGGCTCCGGATCCTGGTTTTTTCACGATTCACGAAAAAATGAACGTCAAATACACAAAAGCCCTCCTCCGCGCCCACGGGTTACGTCCCAACAAGAGGCTGGGCCAGCATTTCCTGGTGGATCCAACCGCCGCCGAGAAGATTGTCGCCGCAGCTCAGATTAAACCCGATGAAACGGTCCTGGAGGTAGGCCCGGGGCTGGGGGCATTGACTCGGATCTTGCTCCAACACGCTCGCCAAGTGATCGCTGTGGAGGTGGATGAGCGCCTTTGTGCCATCTTGATTGGGGAGCTCAGAGACCAGCCCGCATTTCGGCTCATCAACGAGGACTTCCTGGACCTGGATCTTCACGGTCTGGCTCAGCAGGCCGGAGAGGACGGGCTGAAGATCGTCGGAAACCTACCATATCACATCACCGGCCAATCGGTGAGAATGATCCTGGACCATATGCACTTACTTCGCGGAGCTGTGATCACCGTCCAACGCGAAGTGGCCAACAGGATCGTGGCCAGTCCTGGGGGGAAGACCTACGGCGTTCTGTCGGTGGCCGCCCAATATCTCTCCCGCCCGAAGCTGCTCCTGCATCTTGGAAAGGAGGCCTTCTACCCTCAGCCACAGATCGCATCGACGGTGGTGACTCTCGTCCCACGGCTCGAGCCACCCATTCGTGTAAACGACGAGGCCTTTTTCTTCACCGTGGTCAGGGCTCTTTTCGGCCACCGGAGAAAGATGGCCCGAAACGCGCTGCGGACACATCCCCATATCCGCCTGAAAAACGACGATTTGGGAGAACTGTTCAGGCGAACACAGATAGATCTGGGGCGGCGCGCCGAAACCATGAGCCTGGAAGAGCTGGGGCTACTCTGCAACGTCCTGGGGAAGTTGCGACATGTTTAAAGCCTTGACACTTATCCTATCTCTTCTCTTTCTAATGGGGGCGGCGATTCCCTCGCGGTCCTCGGAATATGGCCTGACCTTCAACCGGGATAACAGAACCTACCGATGGAACAATTTCATCCGCTACTCCAGTCCGGAGGCCCGGCGTATCCATGTGCGCGCCTCTGGGGATCTGGCTAAAACTCTGATCAAGAGGGCCAGCGGATCATCGGGATCCGACCGCTGGCGCGATAACTACAGCCTATCATCGGGTTTCGACTACCGACTTAACGCCTGGTCCGCCATCGGCATGGACCTCTCCGGCGAGCAGAATGAGGTGAACAAGGGGGAGATCATCACTCGCATGGGCCACATCACCTCCTTCCTCACACTGGACCCGCGACCGGGCGTACACTTGGAGGGCACTGTGGGTGGAAAGATCGATCAAAAAGAGCAGTCCAATCTGGATAGCAAGGAGGAGGGCTTGACGTATGGCTTCTCCGGCTCCTGGCGATCGTCCCTTCCAAAAACTCAAACCACGTTGAAGGCGTCACTTTCCGGCGACAAGCTGAGCGCAGGACATAGCTCTGTTCAACAGCTCATGGCTTCGGTGAAGCGACGGCTTTTCGGGGGCAGCCAAATCACCCTCTCCTTCGACGACCAAGAACAGGGGCGCACGAACCTCTTTGGACCCGCCGAGGCCGCGGTTCTGAAAAGACAGGATCGCATCAATCGTAGCCTCACCTTCAAAGTGGAGCTGCCTCTCCCACGGGATCACACATTCAACCTATCTTTGTCCTCCACGGACCGTAGGATTGAGTATAGCCTGCCCGAGGGACCAGACCGGCAGGTGGCTCAGCAAAACAGTCGAAAGAATGTGCACCGCCTTTCCGCCCAGGTAGTGGGGCGTCCAGCAAAGCGGCTCACTTTTTCAAGTGATTTTGCCCTGGAGGAGGGGAAAAACGACTTCGGGCGAGACATCAACGACGAGGATCTTGATGAGATCTCACTGAGTGCGAGCGTTGACGCAGCGCTGTCGTCGCGGGATTCTCTGGTATTCTCGGGGCACGTGGCCCGCACATCCTATGACGTCCCCCATCCTGACAACTACAACGACCGCGACAGCTTTCGCAGCGCCCTAAAGATCGGCTACCATCACACCTTCAGTGCGGCCCTCCAGCTGATAGCGGAGGGCACGGTGAACCTCACTCATCTGGTTTACCTGCGCAGCCAGCGCTCGGCCAACAACAACTGGGTGCGTCTTTACGCACTGTACCCGACGCTGCATATTCGACCCTGGGAAAACCTGCTCATCCAGCAGCGCTTCAGCATTTCCGCCAACTACACGGAATATGACTTCGAGGACCTTTTCACCGATATCAAGAGCAATATATTTCGTCAGGCGAAAACCACCACGGACCTGTCCTACCATCTGGGCGAGGAGATAAACTTGAACTTCAGCTATACCTATCGAACGGAGGACTTCGGACGTCTGGTGCGAGAAGGCGGTTGGGTGGAGATCCTCTCATGGGATAAATCACTCCAGAACATAGAGTTTTCCGTCACCTACCCTCTGATCTCGCGGGTCATCATCACCCCCAGCCTGAGCTACGGGCATCGCCGGGAATACCAGCACAGCCGAGGAGAACGGAATTTCAAGTCCCGCCTTATATCAAAGCGCGTTGGCTTAACCGGCAGGTACAAGTTGCCGCCCAATAATGATATGATCTTCTCCATAAGCCGATCAAGAGAGAATGTCTCGGGACTTCCAGATAGGACATTCGACCGCCTACAACTGAGCTTTCAACATGCTTTCTGATGGAGATCTCTATGAGAAAACTCCGGGCTTTAGTGTTGATTCTTTTCCTTTTAGGTTGCGAAAACCCCTTCGCCACTCGCTCGGCTGAGCCACCCAGCATCCGTAGGGGAACCTGGGAGGATCCCTCCTTTTACGACGCCGTTCTGCGCAACCTGCAGAATTCCTACAATGAGCAGATCATTGATAACTTCACCGATTCCATCTCCGAGGACTTTCTGTTTGCCCCTGACCCAGCAGATGATGTGGAGTATCCTGGAATCTTCGAGGACTGGGGCTTTGAAGAAGAGCGCGATGTGACTCGCTCCATCTTCTCCTCCGGTACGGGCGCCTTCATCCAACTGGCCTTACTGGACACCACCATGGAGGTCTCTTTCTACGCCTCAGGGGATACCGTCAGGGCCGAGGTGATTTACGACCTATCCGTAGATCAGGATAAGGTCGCCGCGCCCAAGCACCTAGCAGGAAGGGTCGTTTTCTACATCTCCGAGAAATCTGGGGGAATCTGGGAGATATATCGCTGGGAGGATTCTAAGGCGGATTTTCCCGACAGCAGCAGCTGGGGGAAGCTGAAGGCGGTGTTCGCCAGCGGATGAAGATGAGAAGTGCGCTGGTAACCTCTCAGCTGGTTCCCTCTCCTTTCAGCTGACGAACCTTTTTGCGGACATCATCTATAAAAAGATATCGCGGATAATCAGAAAGAAGCCGCTCATACGCCTTGATGGCCATCGGGATGTCTTGCAGCCGACGCTCGTATATCGCTCCGATATGCCGTTGAGCCTCGGGACAAAGACGGCTTTTCGGATAAGAGGTCTTCAATTTCTTCAGATCTGCCAAAGCTTCCTGATGATGGCCGATCTGCTCTCTCATGGAGGCCATCTGCATGATGATGTTGGCTCCCAGAGCAGTCGCGGGAAACCGATCCAGAGCGCTTTGATAGGCCGACAAGGCCTCTTGGTAGTGCCGTTGAAATCCAAGGCGCATGGCTTGAACATACGCCTCCAACGGCTCCTGCCCTTCGATAAGGCCTTGGTCTAAAAACGTGGAGTAGATCAGGGCATCGTTGACGAAGAAGCCCTGGGGATATTCCCTCACTAGTTTGTCGAACCCCGCCTTTGCTTCCAGGAAACTACCCTCAAGAAGAGACAGCTCTGCCAACTTATAGGCTGCCTTTTCCCGCACATCTTCCGGGTCTTGACCCTGGGCTAGGCGCTGATACTCAGCCTGAGCCTCCTTCAGTTCTCCTTTGACCGCCAGACAATCTCCAATGCGAAAGGCCGCATCGACGCTCCGCGGACCCTTCCTAACCTCCTTAACCAGAGCCCGATAGATGGCCAGTGCGCTCTCTACATCGTTGAGATAGAGAAAGTGGATTTCTCCCATGGCATACAAAGCCTCCGCGGACTCGAAACTGGTAAAATGTCTATGGACCAGCTCCTCATAGGCAAGCAAGGCCTGCTCGTGTTGCTCCATGACGACCAGATTGTGACCCATCTCCAATCGAGCCCTGCGCTCCGATGGCGTGTCTGGATAGCGAGCCACCACCTCCCGACATGCCTTTATGGCAGCGCTGTAGAAACCTAAATCTGAACACATCTTGACAAAATCCATCAGGATCTCACCCTTGGTGTCTTTCTCCCCATCGTTGAGAATTAAAAACTGCTGGTACGCCTGATCTGGCTTTCCGCGCCTGATGAGATGGTGGCCCAATAGATAGCGAAAGACCGTCTTCTCTGGCTTTGCCAGCACAGACGACATTAGGGCTTCCTCAACCATCTCTTCAGCAATCTTGCCTTTAGGGAACTGAGCCAGGCGAGTGTTCACGTAGCTGAGGCGCCGTACGTCCTGATTAAGCCAGACAAGGTACTCTTTGGTTGCCCCCTCATAGTCCGCCTGCAGTTCGTAGATGTGAGCCAAGCGTTCGGCAAACAGAGCGTTGTCGTTCAAAGCCCTCCGCCCTCTCAAGAAGATCTCCTCAGCTTCGGTCAACATTCCTCTCTCCCAAAAGGCGCTGCCCACCAGAAGATAAGAGTCTTCCTTCTGGGGAGCTATCGCGACCGCTTTTCGCCAGACCTCTCTGGCCTCCTGCAACCGATTAGAAAGAAAAAACGCCTCACCCAAGGCTAAGTGCACGTTGAAATCCCCAGGGTCCTTCTTTAACCTCTGGTTTAGAAACTCGATAAGCTCCGGATAGCGTTTCAGCTCCTTATAAATCCCCTGGATCCGGCCCAGAAGCTTTGAATCCTCCGGCTTATCTGTCAGAAGGCCCCGGTAGATTTTCAGGGCTTCCTCAAACCGTCCCTCCTTCTCATACCGCTCGGCCAACTGAATCTGGGGCATCAACTGCTCTTCAGCCGGGGCAGCTGTGCCTCCCAGCAGCAGGATGGCGGTCAGCAGGGGAATAATTCTCGGCAACGTCGTCTCCTTCTGGCTATTCGGTCTGAGATAAGGCCTGGAAGTATGCACGGATCAGGTCCTCATATGCCTTGGGATAATCCTCTGCCAGGGCTCGCAGCAGATCCCGCCGCAGCTGGCTTTGCACCTGGCCGAGGCTCTCAGACAATTCCGCCGGCCCGCGACGAACCACCACCTCCCCTGGCCGCGAGCGGCGACGTCGTGAGTAATCCCTCCGACGCACTGACTTTTGGGCATCGAGAAGACGAGAGAGTATCCTTTGTTGCCGGTCGATGGTCTGTTGGCTGACCTCATTTTGGGCCAAATCATCCACCACTTTCTTCATCTCCTCACCCAGCTTGTCCAAGCGGCCCAAGATCTCCGAGCGATCACCGAACTCCTTAAGCAGGTCATCGACGCTTCGCCGTACAGCCTCCTGCTCAGCAGCCAACCGGGCCATTTGAGCCCTCTGCTCCATGCTGTACTGGCCCTGCTGGCTCAATCCCATAGTCTGCTGGTTAATGGCCATCTGATTCGCGGTCATTCCCTGGAGCCCCTGCATCATGGCCTCCATTCCTCCCGACATACATGAAGAGCCCAGAGCATCCAGCGCTGAGATCAGCTCGCGGGCAGCCTCATTAAGTGCCACCATGGCGTTTTTCTCCTCATGGGTGCGTTCCTCTTTTCTAATCCCTCCACGGCTCGCCCCATATGGGATAGGGCGCGACCCAAGGCCATGCCAACCTGAGGAGAGATGAAGAATGTCTTCTGAGCAGCTTTATAAATGTCGTTGGCCACTCGCGTGGCGGCCTCCAGCAGGCTGAGCTGGCCTACCGCCAGATTGCCGAAAGTCGGGCTGTCGCGATCCTGTTTCTTCACTCGGGAGTGATGCAACTCCTGCTCCCGAGAGATTTCCAGCAGGTCCTGAACCGACATTCTGATGGTATCGGCAATCTCCTGGCTCATCCTTCTGCTCATCTGGTTCTGAAGCGACTGCAGATCATTACGAAGCCGGTCGAGCATCTGAGTGGCTTGCTCCTGGCTTCCCTGAGCTGACTGCCGACGACTGGCAAGCATCTCCTTCGCGGCTTGGCTCAATTGCTCCAGCAGTTCAGAGAGCTCCGGCCGCTCGGCCATCTCCCCAATCTCTTGCGCCGGCATCTCTGGGAATTGGCCCATGAGCTCAGAAAGGTCTCTCATCTCGTCGGGCAGGGTCTCTGCATCCTCCTTCAGATCCTGCTGTTCTCCGGCAAGTTCCTTCAGCTCATCTTCGGAGACCTCTCCTGTCTGTTCATGGATACGCTCCTGTCTCTGCAGCATCTCCTCTAGTTTCTTGACCATTGCGTCCATTCGCTGTTCCGCCTGGAACCTTTTAAGAATGGACAGAGTCCGGTCAAGTCGTTTGAGCAGATCTTCTTGCGTGAAGCTAAATCTGTCCATCTGCTGCTTCACCAACTCAGGATCCAGCTCCTGAAGAGCTTTCTGCAGCTCTTCCAGAGCTCTCCGCATTTCAGGGGTGGCCACCTCCTCCATCAACTCCCTGACCTGCTCCATCTTCTCCAAGATGTCCAGACTGGCCAGGCGTTTCTCCTGAATTCTGTGAAGCGTCAGGTCCATATCCTTCGCTACCTGAGCCAGCTCCTGGGCGATCTCCTGCTGTCGCTCCAGCGCCGTCTGCACATCCTTCTTCTGCTCCCAGCTCACCTGTTCTTCGTTCTCCAGCTCCCGGCGGATCTCATCGAGCTTTTCCTTCAGGGCCCGCTCCTCCTCCAGAATTTCTTCCAAATCCACAACCTGCAAAGCCTGCTCCTCCTGAACCTCTGACAGAATCTCATGGATGGAGGGAAAGCGGACAGTAAATTTCTTGCTCTCGCCCTTTTTAGGCCCAGAGATGCTATCGTTGTCCCATATCTCTACATGGTAGATCACCAAGTCCTCTGGTATCAAGTCCAAGGAGGCCAGGTCCCATAAGTAATCGATTTCTGCCCTTGGTGTTTCGGGCTGTGAAAGGGGAAGAGCCAATTGCTTTTCGGGAAATTGTTCATCCTCGCGGATTTTCTGTTGAATCAACACCACCCCTGACAGGCCAAAGTCGTCCTGAGCCACCAGGGAGAGAGGCAGTTTCATCTCCTCTCCCAGGTCGACGTCTTGGCCTGGAAAGGTGATGTGAACGATGGGCAGCTCGTCCTCCACCGCCTCAATGCGATACTGAATGGGATTCCGGTTCTCGTTGCCGACATGGTCCATTAAATGGATGGCATATGTCCCGGATTTTCTCACCATTATCTGTCCCAGGGCTCTTCGGCCTGTCAGGGTGAGATCCAGCCTTTCGTCCCCATCAAGGGAAAGCCAGGCCTCTGTCAACTCCTTGTTGGCCTCCACCTCAAGCCGAACGGACGTGCCCACAACAGCCGAGACGTTGCCATCCTCCTCTATGACCTGCGGATCCAAGCGGGTGTAGGCCGGGTATTGATAGCGTAGGCGTAGCTTGACCACCCGGGGACGGTCGATAACGGTGATACGAAACTGGGGGCTTTGAGCATCGCCGGCGCCTACCTGGTAGAGAATGTCCCGCTTCACATCGGCGAAGAGATGCCTGAACTCTCGCTCCTCTTCACGGCGACAGCGCTCTTCCCTCCAACGGGCCTGGCCCTCCTTCCAGGAGATGTGGACGTCCCCGGGAATCTTTCCCTGGATCTGGGCGCGAATCATTACGTCTGAATTCCGGGTCACCTGGAGATCCCCTGGGCTCACCTGAAGCTGAGTCTTTGGCGGTAGCTGGAACCTCGTCCGGGGGTGGCCAAATCGAAAGGCCGAGGAGCGCAAAGAAGAGGGAAAAAGAACGAACAGCAAGAAGGCAAAGGGTACCAGGAAGGCATTAAGGCGAAGAATTTTCTTTATCGCGGATCGATTCACCACCACCCGAAGATCAAGATCTCGGGATCGTCGCTCTGCGGAGACCACGGCTGCGTCGATGAACTCATGAGAATAACCCTCAAAGCCATCCCGTTTTTTCCTCCACAACTGTAGAGCTGCGACTAATCCATTACGCATATGAGGAAACTGTGCATCGGCCAATCGGGCCAGCTTCTCGCGGGATGGGCCTTTGACCAGGGGAACTAACAAAAAAACCGTCAGGAGCAAGAACATGCCCAGGGCGATAAGCAACAGCACGCTGAGCCGTACGGGAACGGCGAAATGGAAAAACGAATCCAAGCCCAGGCAAACTATCGTCACCGCGATAGAAACGCTCACGAAAAGCCCCACTCCGTATGACAGCTGGATGCGTTTTCGGTAAGCGCCGAGCTTACCCATGCGCTGGACGATGCGTCGATATGCCTCTTCCGGATCAATATTTTTGACTTCTGACTCCAAGGAGTGGTCCTCCAAAGCAGCACATTATTAAGATCTGCTATAACTAACGGGATCGGATGGGGAGAAAGTCATCCCGAAAAGAGAGCCTGCCATTATTCTAAGCCTAGGGATGCTGCAACGCTCACTAGTCTATGACGCTCACCGATATTGCGAAAGTTGCAGTGATTTTTCTCAAACCACGAGATCCTTAAACCCTGATGGAGAAGGATTGACAGCGGACGTTTGGTCCTGACCCAATTTTTAGCCGTGACCTCTCCTTTATCCTTTTTCTATCCAGGCTTACGATCTTGAAGACTCTTACTTGTCAGAATATGCTGATACACAGTATGTGCAACTAATTTATGCCAAATGGGTTTGGGGTGTCCGTCGATCTTGTAATACAATCGTTCGTTGGGACGTTTCTTAACTTGGCGCAAGAACATTTGAGTTAAATCTATGTATTCAATGTTGTTACGTTGCAGGAGCGCTCTCATTTGCATTATCGTACGCGATTGAATGAAGCGAACAAGTGAATTGCCATAAATTGCGCCTTCGTTCGGAAAAATGAGAACCAGGAATTTTGCGTTGGCCTGGTGTGCTGTTTTATCCATATTCCTTAAAATGGCCTCGGTAATATCCCAGGCTTCACCATATCCAAGGTGTTCTAATAGCCATCTGCCTCTCGCGCTGAGAATTCTATATAGCCGCGACTTGCGTAACAACTTATGGCCCAATCCTAAATTTTGAACATTCAGTTTCTCCTTGGGAACAGGGACATGGGTTAGAACTAGGTTTCCATCATGTTCCAATTTATACATCGGCTTCGGTAGCAAATTATGGAATAAGTCGTCATTTCTAAAAATGTCCCCTTTGTAAAATCCCAGAATCACCACGTCTGGATGATATTTTAAGCCCTTTGTCTCCAAAACAAGCAATTGTTGATCCGTGCCATATGCTGAAACACCCAGGTTAATAACCTCTGTATTGGGTATTAAGTCTTCTAAAAAAGCCGTATACGTCTCGTCGTTCCCGACCCCGTGTCCGAATGTAAATGAATCACCGATTGCCAGAATTCGCTTTTTCCCAGGAGCTTTCTCATAAGAATAATCCTTATTAGCGCGAAATCCATGTGAATTAGTTCTTACCACCACATCGAACTCTGGACCCTGATGCCGTAGCTCAGTACTTGGCTTCAGGAACCATCCCAATGTATCATGGTATTCTGTAAGAGCTTTTGTTAACGTTTGTTTTGATGCGCTATCGGGACTGGACTGTTTGGCTGGATTGGGAAGCAACAAACGGATAGCCACCTCGGCTATCGAGAGCGTGACGGTTGACACAAGTAGGATGGCCATTATTGTAAGAATCCACTTTTTTGAGGTAGAGATAGAATCCTGTTCGTGCATGGTCTCATGTCTCCTTCTTGGAGCGGATAACCTGATGATAAATAATATCATGCGACGTATTTAATTATATCCTCTCCATTTTTTAATCCTAACTAATTATGTTTCATCTTAGCAGCGGCCCAGTTACAGGGCTGAGGCGACATGTTTATTTGCATAACTACCTGTTCGGAGTGATCTATTTGTTTACTCATGTCTAGGATGTCTCCTCCATAGAAGTGTGTTGCGAAATTCTGTTTTAACAATAAGGATTGCCGGGAAGAAAGTCAACCTGAAAAGAAAAATTGACGCTATTTGAGTGCGAGATCATTGTCCTTTCTCCCCTGCTCTCATTTTTGGCACACCGTGATGATGCTGAGGTTGCCGAATTTTTATCTCCCTTGGAATCTTCTCTCTGAAATCCTGCGCCCACTGTTGTCACGAAGAGCGAGGTGGCTCGCTGGCTCTAATTTATAGCCTTTGAGGGCTTGTCCGGTGGAAACCCAGCGGCGAAAAAAAGGCCTTAATCCTTGATTTTGTTAGAATTAAGGCAAGCAGCTTGAAATCCTTTTTTAAATTTAGAAACCCCCTTCCTGAGTCTTACCAGGGTACGCTCAACGCGCCCTGATGTTCTCAGCGCGGCCGTATAGCTTTATGGCTCCCGCTGGGAAACTACGCTATCCTGTACTCCAAATGGATATCCTTTGGCTCAAGTGCGTACAGCTCTTGGTCTATCTCCTTCGTAAGCTCACAGCCTAAGTGCAAGTAAAAACCCACCGTGTTTTCCGACGGCGTTGCGGAAATGTACAGCCTCTTTGCACTCAGTTCTCTGGCTTTGTCCACGGCCTTCTCGAAAAGGGCTCTGCCCAATCCCATCTTTCTGTACTCGTTTCCCACGTGCAGGAACTTGAGCTGCAACTGGTCTTTCTTCCTCCCAATGAATTTGCTCTCCAGCACCACAGCCCCTACCATTTCCAAGCCTTCAAAAGCGCCGTAAAATGTCCCACCCCGATCGAAACAGTCATACAGAAAGGGCATATACAACTTAGCCTCTCCTTGAGGCCAGCCTCTCATATCATAGGGCTCTACCTCCAAGGTCAATCTTCCGTCTCGCAGATAATACACCTTTCCGATAATTTCACTTCGGTCAATCTCCCATATGTTTTCTATCTCGTCTCTTGCCAGTCTTCGAATAAGCACCCCTCATTTTCTCCTATGAATAAGCCACCTCTGTACCTGCGCTTTGTGATCTTCATATTGTTCATATGTGTTGCTGGCTAGCACTCTCCACGGTTGCCATTCCTGAGGCATCTCCGAAAGCCGACTGGGATCATGAAGAGCTTGCTCTTTCAGCCCCACCATAAGCTCCAAAAGCATATCAAAGATCTCTCGCGGCTCTTTGCGAATATCCTGCAGCAAACTTTCTTTCTGCTTCTCATACATACGAGCATTACGCTGGTCAACAGACAACGACCACAGCTCGGATCCTACCAACGCTCTGGTCTGCAGCACGTTGATCATCTCTCCCTCATACCAGCTGATAGGGGCCATGAGACTTTTGACCAACCAGGCTCCGCAGACACCTGGTAGGGTCAGCTGATCATCTTCCAGCAGCTCTATCACAGCTTCCCATTCCGCTCGCGAGCGCCGCATTCTCTCTATCAGCTGAACTTTGTTCATTGAATCTTTCATAGTTACTCCCTCTGCTCTTGAAAAGGCTAACCGTCTACCGGTCGGCCCAACAGCCGCGTCGGCGCAAATTAGTAGTACCATTTAGCGAGGTGGGGCCGCGACTGGTGTACTGGCTCGTGTAATAATCGAGACCAGAGACTTGAGACTCAATGATCGTATGACGTATTTCGTAGGAGACTTTATTTCTGCCGACGGCCGACTATCTTTTTTGTTGCCATTGCTGCTGCTATTGCCACCGGAAGGGTGGTGGTGTTGAGCACTGCTTATTGCCTACTGCCACCTGGGTGGCGTTGGAAGAAGGGTTCCTCCGTCTCGCCTTCAGCCGCTGGTGCGGCGAGAGGCCCTGGCGGAATCTCTGGTCGCCCAGAAGTCCCGTACGATCTTCGCGAAATTCTCCAGGAGCATACGTCCGTGGAAAAACGGTGCTTCATAGGCCTCCGGATGAAACTGTGTTCCGTAAAGGGGTCTTTCCCTGTGTCGCATGGCCTCGATCTGGCAATGAGCGCTGCTTGCCAGAAGCTCGAAAGAGGGCGGCAGTTTTTTCACCTCGCAGTAGTGTGAGCAGCGCATTATCATCCTTTTGGGGAGCCCTCCGAAGATAGGATCAGGCTTAATTCGCGTGATGGGGAAGAAACCATCCGCCACAAAGAACCCGGAGAGGTCGTATTTGGGATCTCCTTGAGCTCTATGAGGAAAATCCTCGTTTGGCTTGATTTTCCGGATTGGCTCGTCTCTTAGCTGTCTCACCCTCCTCAGGTCTTTGTTGAAAGAAAATCCGAGAACTTGATGGCTGCCACAAATACAAAGAATCGGCAGGTCAACCTTGTGCAAAACCTCATCGATTCCGAGAAACCATCTGACTTTTCGGGACTGGATATGCCCCCCGAATCCGCTCATAACAACGGCACGGGGCTGCAGATCCTGCACAAGGGCCATGTCGAATTCCTGGTACGGCACGACCAAACACCTTTGTCGGGACGCCAGTTCCAGCCGTGCTTTGTTACAACCAGCGGGACCGTCAGCGTAATAGCGTTCCTTTTCCTGAACCGTCACGAAGATATACATTTGGCCCTCACATAACGATTGCCGCATCAGCCGCGGCGGGATCAATCACCAACGGCTTTTTGAAGGGATGCGTTTGGTTTTGCTCGCTGCCTTCTGTAATAGTCGAGACTGGAGACTAAATGATCGTGTTACATACGGCGTATTGCGTAGGAGGCTTCATTTCTGCCGGCGGCCGACTATCTTTTTTGTTACCATTGCTACTGCTATTGCCACCGGAAGGGTGGCGGTGGTGACACTGCCTACTGCCTACTGCTAACTGCCACCGGCGTGCTGTTGAGGGGGGCTTGACCGCCGACCTCTCATCTTATATCCCCAGGAAAAAACTGGTCTTGACCAGTAACCTCCTGCTCTTCTCTCTCTTTCCGGCTACCAAATCCCACCCCTCATCGTAGTTATAAGCAACGTACAGAACGTTCCTTCGCTTGAACTCCCAGGCCAAGAGGAGGTTCACATCCCTTAAGAGAGACCAGCCATATGTATCATTAGTCTGGAAAAAAGATCTTAGATAGACATTTTGGGTAACATCCAACCGAGCCTTCATGTTGGTCACCCATTGATCTGGCCAACCGATCTCATTTTGGCGACCGGTAAAGTCCACCCTGTTTGTGAACAGATCTAATGAAAGGAATCCCAAAGGTTTAAATCTGATCCACGCCTCAAGGACATCCGTTTCAGATCTAAAGGACTGACCCCGTTTTATCCGCACTCCGGCATTCTCAAAGCTCTCGAAATTGTAGATCCATGAGATGTATGCCTGCCAATTATCATAGGTTCGGCCTTCAACCTTCTCTTTCGACCACTGAGCATCCAAGCCATTGGCAAACCAAAGTCCAATGAATTTATAGAAAATACTCGTATTATGACGAAAATAGTCGTAGTTTAGCATGCCAGTATCTTTATCGTCGTATGAGGCAAATATGAAGTTGAAATGGGCATCATGAAGACCCATGAGCTCCAGGGGTCTCATATAGGTGATATGGCCATCGAGACCCTTGACGTTGTTGCGGCCTCCGGAATAGCCCGTGTTTAAGTGAAATTTAGAGTCCCTGTTCAGATAGGTTAAGTGACCCTCAAAATGTTGACTATCATGCTGTAAATCTAGGCGCTTCTCCCAACCTCTCTCCTTATTCAAGCCCTTAATTCCGTCCCTGTCTGCGGAGACGCTGGTTTGCGTTGTGAGAGTGAAGCCTACGGGGAGGGTAAATCCTGCATCGACGCCGCTTGCCCGACTATATCCTTCCTCATTAGCCCAATTCACGCCTGTGAGGCCAAGATAAGAAGAACCAAATATATCCCCTTTCAGCCTTGCAGCCAGGAAATTGGCTTCTTCATCCTGGAATCTTGCTGGAACGCCTCTTTCCCCCGGGGTGTGCACATCGACAAGGGCAATAGAGAGCCGGTTGATTTTTCCGGTCAGCTTTCCCCCAGCCGTTATCTCACTTATTCGACGGGAATAAAAGAGATTCGTGGGCATCCCAAAGAGCTCACATCCCTCCAGAAAGAAAGGCCGCTTTTCTGGCAACCAGATCTCCTCAGTGGAGAGGTTTATCTGATCCGGATCTGCTTCGATTTGGGCGAAATCCGGGTTGATGGTTAGGTTTGCTGAGAAGGTGGAAGTGAAGTTGTATTTTAGATCGCCCCCAACATCACTTTTAATCTGCTCATCTGGATTTTCACTCCTCCGCAGGGTAGTAAAGGGCATCATCTCAAAGGCCCTTCCTCTCCTCAGATCCCTTAATCCGACCAGGTTTCCGTAGTCAGAAACGCGAAAGAATTGCTTTTCAAGCTGCCAGAGGTGATCCTGGCCAGTCCTTTTATGCACCCGCATGAGATTAATGCCCCAGATCTGGTCTTTCCCAGCATCAAATGGAAGGTTAAAGAAGGGAATGGCCAGTTCTCCACACCAACCCCAAGAAGTCACCCTCGCCATCGCTCTCCAATCGCCGTCCCATATGGACTCTACACTAGTACCGTTACCCGTGCATCGACCATCTGTCTGCGTGCCGAGAGGATTGATGACGAAATAGCTACATGACTGAAGGTCGTGGAAAGAGTCAATAAATATCTCGAAGGCATCGTCGTTCCAGAGTTCACTATCCCTTTGAGTCATGTTTGCCTCTATACATTCCGGCTGGCTGTCAAAACATCTGATGCCCATATACAGATTTTCAGAATCGTACAGAATTATCACCTCTGTCGGCTCAGATGGCGGATCTCCATAGTTGGGTGCTCTTTGCAAAAAGGAGGTGATATTTTGACCGTCCTTCCAGGCGGCTTCGTTTAAAAAACCATCAATATCGATCTTCGAGGAGATTCTAGTGGCCCTTGTCTCTTTCTTCTTTGAGTCTAGTGGAGACGTTTGCCTTTCCAAAGGAGATGATCCAGCGCACACTACTGAAACCAGAATTACGGTTATGACGCAGACCAGCGAGGGGAACCATTTTAAGCAGAGCTCTGTTTTCTTCATGTCTTGCCGCAATCCTCGATTCATCTACATTAGCCTCCCAGCTCCTCAAGTCGCCTTCTCCAGTAAGTCTCCTCTGGCTCCCTCTTGATCATCTGACGAAAAATCCCCCTGGCCCTCTCCAACTCCCCCTTCTTGATATAAAGCTCAGCCAGTGTTTCCCAATAGGCTCCCACGCCTGCATCCATCTGCAGAGCCTTCATGACTAGCTCTATGCCCTCATCTAGGTGAACGTTTATTTGCGAGTACAGCCAGGCCAAATTGATATACGCATCCGCGAAGTTCGGATTTATCTCTATAGCCCTTTTATAACGATCCGCTGCCTCTTCAAACCTGGCGAGCTTTGTGTACAAATTCCCCAGATTGTAGTAGGCCAGATAGTACCGGGGGTTGACCTGAATGGCCCGCTCCAAAACAGCAATGGCCTCATGGTATTGTCCCCGGTCCTCTTTGGCATTGCCTAATTTTATGTATGACTCCATTGCCCGTGGCCAAAGTCGCAATATCTCTTCCCACTGAGCGATGGCGTCTTCCAGCCTCCCTCTGGCATAGTAGGCGCAAGCCAGCTGGTAGCGAAGGTTCTTCATCTCAGGCCCCGTCAGAAAGAGGGACTCTGTCATATACGGTCTCAGCGAGACCGCCTCCTTCCACCGGTCGATGGCCTTGTCCAGTTCGCCTGTCTCCTGGTACACTTGGGCCAGCCCTGTGATAGAGTATAACCGCGCTGGGGTTACTCGCCTATACTGGGGATTTATAGACAGGGCTCGATGAAATTCGACTTCGGCCTGCTGATACATTTTCTTAACCAGATAGGCGTAGCCCAACCTGGCATATGAGTCTTCCAAGCGAGAGACTGGGTAGCCAGCCAGATTGAGATTTATCCCCAGCCCAAGAGCCAAGATCAAGCCCATAGAGGGCACCACACGGGCCTGGCGTCTGTTTCGAAACAAATAGACCAGACCGTATGCTGCGAAGGGCAACAGAAAAGGAATCACCGGCAGTCGGTATCGGGCGTTGACAAAAAACAGCACAACGCTGGCCATGTACGAGAAAACGAACACGGTCAAGAGCTGTCCCTTTCTCTCTTTCCTGCGCCAAGCCAACAGCATGCCCACTAAGGCCAGGGGAGCCAAGATTCCGAAGGGACAGAAGATAGGCCCCGGCCTGATCAAAATGGCCAAAAGCGGGGTCATGCTAGAATAGAAGTATATGTTCTTGTTGTTGGAAATCTCTGCGCCACCCCAGAAAAGAGCCAGCTTCTTCAACAACAGGCGAAGGTATGCCCCGGGATCATCCTGTACGAACTTTAATCCTCTCTTGAACCAATAGTTGGAAACCTCCGACGCCTTCAGGCTGCGGCCCTCGGCCTCCTCGGCCAGCGCGATGGCGTCGTGATATCCACCCCACCAAGAGTCTCGGGTCCCCGGAACGATTGCCGTAACGCCATCTGCCTGTTGATTGTTGCCTATGAAGAAGTTCACTCCACCCTGAGAAGCTATGGGCACAAAATCTCCGCTCACCGCGCAGTTCCGCACTGTTACCGGCAGTATCGTCAGCACCGTTCCCAGCAAAAGTCCGCTGATGTGTACCAGGGATTTCTTCATGCTCAGACCACGCCATCTCAGTCGCATCATCACCCAGGGCACGAGAACTGCTCCAAACAGCAGCACGTTTGGCCGAGCTATGGCCGACAACCCCAAGATGGCCCCACACCCCAACCACCGCCACCAAGCAGGTCTCTCCTGGGCCGACAGCACTGCCAGTACCAAAACCAGATCTAAAAAGACAATCAACACCGGAATGAGCAACTCTCCTTCAAAATAGATAAAGGCGCCGTTTACACAGGCCAAAGCCGCAGCAATCTTACCCACCGCGGGACCAAAAGTTCTCTTTCCCAGAAAGTAGACGAGCAGAACACTCAGGGAGCCGATGAAAAACTGAACGACACGGGCGGCCAGATAACTATGGCCGAAAAGAGTATAGATGCCGGCGAGAAAATAGGCATATAAGGGAGCTCGAAAGTAGGGACCTTCATGGAACGGTTGCCCATCGCGGATAGCCAAAGCCCACTGGTCATGGTACTCAGCATCCATGATGGGAGCATCAAATAATGGGCTGTCTCG
>SMTZ1_10003352_pt1 | contig 41235 bp, 35 predicted proteins | sample DeeMarSWOR136_30_FD_25667 | JGI IMG/M metagenome (IMG submission 25667) | reverse complement strand
TCAGTTCTTCTTCCTTTTCTCTCTGGATTTGTGTCTGCCAAACCGGAACAGCCACCATCAAACCCAAGCTCATGACAAAAAGGACAAACATCAGCAATATGAGTGTGTACCCTTTTGTCTTTCTCATGCGATCGATCCCCATTGTAGAGGCAGACCTACCACGTATTGTATGCTGTTCCGTCCGTCCCAATCTCCTCAGAGCTGGAATGGACATCAACGATTCCAGGAACAACGCCTGACGTCATTTCATCCAGGGTCAACTCCTGCGGCACTTCTACCCAAGTGTCGGATGATTTTGTTATGGGGTCTTCAGGAATTTTCATTAAATATTCTTCATCCACCAGAATTTGGAGAGATTCTGGATATTTGCCTTTATCCACATAATACTGGTTGATCAGCGTTCTCATGGTGTAGAGGTCATCTTTAAGTACGGTTTCGCGAGCGAATTTTGCTGCATTTTTGTATTGAGGGAGGCTGAGACCCACAAGTATTCCGATGAGGGTAAACACAATGATAAGTTCGATCAGGGTAAATCCCTTTTCCTTTTTTCCCATAGCCATTATTATCTACCAGTCCTTGTATTTTGTCCCATCTAAGGCAGTACCCAGGCTTTTGGTGTAGATGTCATAGACGTTTTCTCCTCCCCAGTTGTCACTGTCTGGATCATCCTGGTAGGATCTCAGTCCCCAATCATAGGAGTTGGTCATAGGGTCCTTGGGGATTCTTCTCAAGAATTTCATGACTTTTGTATCGCTCTCTTCGTTACCCTCTTTGAGCTCAACTCCTTCAATTAAGGCTTCTAGGTCTGGAGGATACCCTTCTGTGTCATCCTCGACTTCGATCTTCTTTTCATCTGAAAGTTTTTTATAGGCATCGATGGCCTCTCGAATTATTCTCAGGTTTCTTCGCAGTTCGATTTCCTTTTCTCTTTTGACCGCCACCTTGGCAAGAGGGATGACAGCCCCAGCGAGTACAGCCAGAATAGTCAGGGTGATAATCATCTCGACTAGAGTAAATCCCTTATTTTTCTGGCTGAACCCCTTCATGACTCCGCCATTAAAACCGATTTCGAAACTTACGATCGCTATGACCGAAATATTTCTTCTTGTGAGGTCTGTTAGATTCAGAAGAACTGGAATCGTTAGCCTCCAGCGCTTTTTTGCTCAGCTTGATCTTGTTGTCCTCATCGACCGATAGGACCTTGACCTGAACAGTCTGTCCGAGCTTTATCACGTCTCGGATACTTCTGATCCGTCGATGAGCAACTTCTGATATATGAAGCAGGCCGACAATATTGGGAAGTATCTCTACAAATGCTCCATAGTCTTCGATCCGGACAACTCTTCCTGTGTAAGTTTTTCCAACCTCAGCCTCGACGGTGATCTCTCTTATCATTTCCTTGGCCTTTTCCGCCGATTCCATGTCATAGGAAGCGATAGTGATCTTTCCGGTCTCCTCGATATCTATTTTTGCATGGGTTATCGCAAGGATTTTTTTGATATTTTTTCCTGCGGGCCCGATCACATCAGAGACTTTTTCAGGATTTATGAAAAGATTTATAATCCGCGGCGCATATGGTGAGATATTTGGCCGTGGCTCTGATATAGCTTCATTCATTTTCTCCAAAACTTTTAGTCGCGCATCACGGGCTTTTTGGAGTCCTTCTCTGAGAATTTCTATGCTAATTTGAGAGATTTTGAGGTCGAGCTGGATGGCTGTTATTCCCTTTTCTGTTCCGGCTACTTTGAGATCCATGTCACCGAAGTGATCTTCTAAGCCAGCTATATCCGTCAGGATCGCGTAATCGTCGTTTTCCTTGACGAGTCCGATTGCGATCCCCGCCACGATCATTGACAGAGGGACTCCGGCATCCATCAGGGAAAGCACCCCTCCACAGACTGTAGCCATGGATGAAGAGCCATTTGACTCCAATATGTCGGAAACGATTCGAATCGTGTAGGGAAAACCTTCTTCGTTTGGGATAGAAGGAAGGATGGATTTCTCTGCCAAAGCCCCATGTCCGATTTCTCTCCGGCCTGGACCTCTTAGGAACGAAACCTCTCCAACACTGAAGGGAGGAAAATTATAATGAAGCATGAATCTTTTCTCCCCCTCCTCTCCCAAGCCATCTATCCTCTGGACGTCTTCAAAAGTCCCCAACGTAACTGTTGCGAGACACTGGGTTTCACCCCTTGTGAAAAGGGCAGAACCATGAGTGCGGGGCAACAATCCGACTTCAATGGAAATGGGCCTTATCTCGTCGAATAGCCGTCCATCAACTCTTTTTTTATCTTTTAAAATTTCTTCCTCTGGAATGTTTTCAAGAAGATGGTCTAGAATTTCTTTTGTTTTTAGCTCTCTTTCCTTTTTCAGCTTTATTTGGACGGCTTCTGTTAGCTCATGTGAGATTTCTTTTTTGATCTGATCTAATTTAACCTGGTCGAGCTGAGATGCTTCGAATTCACGTTTCTTGACCTGGAGATTTTCGTAAAGGTCTTTCTGGGCTTGAATTATTTTATTTATTGTTTCCTGAGCATATAATGTACCTTTGATGATTTTTTCTTCGTCAATTTCAGAGGCTCCGGCCTCGATCATGACGATTCCGTCTTCTGTTCCCACAACGACCATGTCGAGAAGACTTGTTTCTAGCTGGCTGACTGTGGGATTGATCACAAACTCATCATTTATACAGGCAACTTTCACAGCTCCTATGGGTGTCGTAAAGGGGATATCCGAAAAATAGAGAGCCGCTGATGCCCCGATGATACCTAGAGTGTCAGATTCGTTCTCCAGGTCCGCAGAAAGGAGGAGGGCAACGATCTGAGTATCAAAATAGTAACCTTCGGGAAAGAGCGATCGTATCGGTCTGTCTATCAGTCGACTGATGAGGATCTCTCTCTCAGAAGGCCTCCCTTCTCTTTTGAAAAAACCGCCCGGGATTTTGCCGGCTGCGTAAGTGTTCTCACGGTAATCTACGATCAGAGGAAGAAACGATTTTTCTTCTTTGGCCTCTTTTTTGGAGGTGGCGGAGACAAACATGATGGTGTCTCCATAACGAATCAATGCAGAACCATCGGCTTGTTTACCGATTTTGTGAATTTCTACGGATAGAGTACGGTTGTTGATTTCAATTCTTATTGTTTGGTCTGACATTTTGAACCCCGGAGCTTATGCCTATTTTCTCAGCTTCAGCTTTTTGATTACATTTTCATAACGCTTGACATCCTGCTTTTTCAGGTATTCCAGAAGCCTTTTCCTCTGTCCGACCAATTTCATTAGGCCAGTCCGGGAATGATAGTCCTTTTTATGAGTGGAAAAGTGTTCTGTCAAATAGTTAATTCTGTTGGTTAAAAGGGCAATTTGTACTTCTGGGGAGCCTGTATCATTAGGATGAACCTTGAATGAATCCATGATTTTTGCTTTTTCTTCCTTATTCAACACCAGTTTTTTCTCCTCCTGTAATCAATGCTATACACTTATAGAAGATGATAAATAATACTACCAAAAAATAATACACTTGTAAATCGCTAATTGTTAAGGAGGATAAAGAGTCCTTGCTGTTGAGGAGTTGAGCGATTTGTTTTATCATGAAAAGGAGGTCTTTATTCTTGTGTTAAACGCGAGGACAAAAATCATTTTGCTCTTCTCCTTCAATCTGATCCTGATAAGTGTGAGCTGGCTTATGGCCTGTTATGCCTATCCGAAGCTCCCTGGGAAAATTCCCTTCTGGATCAATTTTATCGGACAAAAATCCATGAGCGCTGAAAAATCTCCCTTTTTCTTCAGCTATGCTTTTTTCCAGACACTTCTTGTCATCATATTTTTAGTCATCATCCATTTGAAACATCGCAGAGAAAAAGACCGCGTTCCTTCTTCAGTGCATGATTTACAGAAAGAGTTTATTCTTTTGGTGCTCATTTTTTTCCAATTGATATTTATCCATATACAGAGAAGCCTAGTCCTAATGGCTCACAGAGTGGAGCAGGGGATAAGACCCTTTTATTTCTACTCTGTGTTCGGAATTATTTTGATTCTCATTCCATACTATCGTATGCGTCTGAAGGCACTGGGGAAGAGATAGATAAACAGGGATGAGATATGTGATGTTTATTTTAATTTTTCTAGGGAGTTCTTCCTTTTCAAGATAGCCTGAGCATATTTAGACTCAAAACCACCCATTTTCTCTTGAACCTCTTTTAACTTTGCCTCAATTTCTTCTAATGTCATTCTGTTTATCTTTTTCTTCTTTTTGGGTGGGACTTCTTTGAGCTCAGGTGCAGCAGCTTCTTTTTCTTCCGCTTTTGCTTCCTCTCGTTCTTCTTTCTTCTCTTCTTTTGGCTCTTCCTTTTCTACGATCGCTTGTTCTTCTTTCTCCTTACCCTTCTTTTCTTCTTCTCTTTCCTCTTCAGCGGTCTTTTTTTCTTCTTCTTCTTGCACCTTTATTTCTTGTACTTCTTCTTTCTCTTCTTCTTTTTTTTCTTCCTCAGTCGGTATGTTTTCTTCCTCTTTTTTTTTATCTTCTGGTTTTTCTTCTTTTTTTAAAGGTTCTTTTTTTTCTGCTGCATCTTCTTCCTTTGCTTCTTTTCCTTTCTCCTCTTTCTCCGGTTCTTTTTTGGTCTTTTTTTCTTTCTCTTGGGAAGCTGCATCCTTCCGACTTTTTTTCTGCGAGGGCTTGCTTTCCTCAGAGCTTACTTTCTGTTTTCCCTTTTTTTCTTCTTTTTCTTCTGGCATTTTGTCCTTCCGAGTTTTGCGTATATTATATTTCCGGTAGAAATACAGGTTTAATTAGCTTACCAAAAATCCGCTCAAAAATAAACATCTTTGGTGGAAGTGCTTTTCCGGCTGTCTTGCACTCCAAAGGGGAATTTAGTATAGTCTGGAAAACATGTACGTGCTTTATTCCTTCCTGCTCTTTACGTATCTTCTTTTTTACTTCCCGATTTATTATGTCCGGGTTCGGTTCCATAAGGGAGAGAGCCTTCATCTCCGCCAAAGGCTTGGTCTTTTGCTTGGAGAAACAGGACTCAACAGGAGATCCATCTGGATCCATGCTGTCTCTGTAGGAGAAGTGCTCTCCCTTCAGAATTTGATCAGCGAAATCAAAAAACATCATCCCGATTGGACCATCAATTTTTCTTGTTTGACGAATTCCGGATTTCACATGGCAGAGCAGAAGCTGAAGGGTGTGGACAAAATCTTTTTTCTCCCGCTTGATTTCAAATTTGTCGTTAAGAGATTTTTTCGAAAGATAAAGCCCGATGTGTTTGTTCTCGCGGAATCGGAATTTTGGCCAAACCTTCTGAGAGTGGCTCATGAACGAACAAGAGGAGTGCTCCTTGTGAATGGCAGGATCTCTTCTCGCTCCTTCCGGCGGTATAAAAATATAAGATTTCTGATAAAGCGAGTGCTCCTCAACATAACTAAATTCTTGGTGCAGACAGACAGCGATAGGGAAAAGCTTCTTCAGATTGGCGTTGATTCCTCTCTCATCGAAGTAGCTGGAAATCTGAAGGCTGAAATCGATCTTCCTGTTCTCTCCCAAGAAGATTTGACAAAAATACGGAATGATTTGAACATCCCAGAGACAACGAAGCTGGTAGTTGCAGGAAGTGTTCGAAAAGGAGAGGAGCAGGCACTTCTTGATGCTTTTTTGGATGCAAAAAAAAAGAATCCGGATCTTCTGCTCATTCTCGCCCCTAGACATCCAGATAGAGCGGATGAAGTAGAGGCGATTTGCCATGGATATCCATTCGATGTAAAAAGGAGGACGAAGATTCATAGAGGATCCCGATGGGATGTATTGATTTTGGATACCCTCGGAGAGTTGGCAAGATTCTATGCTCTGTCAGATGCAGCTTTCGTCGGAGGAAGTTTGATTCCCTGGGGGGGACACAATCTGCTCGAGCCCGCATTCTATGCCAAACCGTTGTTTTTTGGTCCTCATATGGATAATTTCGCCCATCTCGCAGATACTTTTATCCATGATGGTGCGGCACGAGTTGTCGAGACCAAAAAGGATCTGGTGAATATGCTCTGTATGGAAGATGAAAAAGGTCTTCACGAGATGGGACAGAGGGCTCGATTGACACTTCAATCTCTGCGAGGGGCTACGAGAAGAGCACTTCAAACAATAGAAAATTTGATGTCTGGACCATGAGGAAAATGAGGCGTCCTGCAACTTTATTTGTCATAGTTACGATAAGCCTGGGATTGATGGCACCCGCAGGTTCGATGGGTGCCGAACAAGACTCTCTTGACTACAGGCTGAATAAAGAGTTTTTAAAAAGATTCGGATTAGACGTTCACGAGATCATTAAAGCCCCCGCGAGCTGGCAGGGTCAGGACTTCTGGCGGTTGACGGCGATTCTGGGAGCAGGAACATTACTGTATGTTTTTGATGAGAATATCGATAACTGGTCCCAGGAGCGTCGGACTCCCTCATCGGAAGATGTGGCTCAGCTTGGATCTGCACTCGGGAACGGAGGAAATCTAGCTGCATTGATGGCTACCTTATATGTCACAGGGGAGATTTTTGGCAATCGAGGTTTGAGGAAGACAGCTCTCCTCAGCCTGGAGAGCTGGTTGACTTCAGGAGCGGTTGTGCTCGGCATGAAAGCGATCGCCGGACGAGCTCGACCCTATACGGATAAAGGACCCTATTCGTTCCATCCCTTCACTTTTCGTTCGGATCACTACTCTTTTCCCTCGGGCCACGCGACATCTGCCTTTGCAGTGGCTGCAGTTATCTCAGATCAGTCGGATAGTCTAGCCATCGATATTTTGGCATTTTCATTGTCGACTTTCGTGGCAATATCGCGGCTTCATGAACGAAAACATTGGGCATCGGATGTATTCATAGGGGCAGCAATCGGCTATTTTATCGGGAAGAAAATTTCCGGATTGCATCAGGAAAAAGATCAGAAAAATATCCAAATAGGGTTTTGTCTTTCTCCTCGGATGAAGGGATTGACTGTCTCGTTCTCTTTTTGAATATAATTCCAGTTATAAAGACGCAGATCAGAGAGGAAAAGATGACACTCTAGACCCTTACCCCAGGTGTCATTATAGTCTGGAGCAATCCAGTTGGATTCTGAGTTTCTAGAATAACTGGGAGGAGGAAAAGGACGTTCCTTCACGCTCAACCTTTCTTATATGCTTTATCCCTTCAATAATCGGGGGAAACTTTAACAATTCTTGGCTCTCAACACCCCACGTCGTGAATAAATGACCGAGCATTTGGGGGCTCTTAAACTGAAAGCTGTATCGGATCAAGGATTTAGTGGCCTCAGGCTTCCTCCATCCTGCAGGGAGCACGCGAAAACCTTTCTCAATGAACATGGGAATCGATGGGTATTCATCCATCTGTTCATAATGCCAAGGACAGATTATAATGTCTTTGGGGATCAAGTCTACTGCTGGGGCTGTACCGTTTATAGAGGACTCCCATTCGCCAAAGGCATACTTCTTGCCGTCAATCAAACGGTCACCCCACATCAACATTTCAACACCACGTTTTTTCACAAGATGTTCATATAATTCATTTACAGTCTTTGCGTAAAGCTCAGCAGGATCCATCCCTTTGGTTGAAGGGGAAAATTCGTCCCCGAGTAAGAACACTTCGTCCATTCCGACATGAATGGCATCCGCTTCAAACGCTTCAATCAACTCGTCCATTAACTCGAAAATGATTTGATTGATTCTTGGATTCATAGGATCCCATTCTCGGCAATATATGTCTTTATTCTCGGGATAGGCTCCAGGCGTAGTGTCAAATTCCGGATACTCAATCAGAAGGGGATAAGTTTCTTCTTCCCAAGATTGATGACCAAGACTTTGAAATTCTGGTATCAATCGAATGCCATTCTTCCGACAGAGAGCTGCAAATTGATGTGCTGCGTGCTTTGTAATGGGTTTATTCCCTCTTCTTAGTTCAGGATGCGATTCATAATCAAAATTGTAATCCACTTCAAAAATGATTACGTTGATGCCCATCTTAGCTAGCAGGAGTATATTATTGCTGAGGTCTTTGAGATCATCGTCGGTGTTGTAGTCTAAGAGATGAACAGCCCGCCAATTCATACTTGCCTCTGGTATTCCTCTTTGCACTTGAGGAGATACACATCCCAACATCAGCACAAGCAGAACAGATAAAAAGACGCATCTTGCTGTCATAAAAATCTCTCCTTTTTCAAGCCGCCAGGCTGTGACTCAACTGCTGGATCGATCTCAAGATAACAGGTCATTCAGACCAACATTTTTGGCAGTAGGGGATTGAGCCCAAGAAGTATTTTGTAGGTCGAGACTTTGGCCCAGCGGGCCAATTCATCGGCAGATAATTTTTCGTTTCCCTGAGATCCGAGCAGGACAGCCTCGTCTCCCACATCGATCTGGGAATCGAGATGAAGGCGCACCTCGAGATGATTGGCTGTGATGGACCCGATTAGCGGAAATCTCTGACCCTTGATTAAAACCGAGCCTTTTCCGACTGCCTTGGATGGATAGCCGTCAGAATACCCAACGGAAAGAACAGCGATTTTTTCTCTGTGAGTTGCTTTATAGACCCTGTGATAGGAGACTGAATCGCCCGGCCGAAGATATTTCACCGCCGCAACACGACTCTTGAATTGAAGAACAGGTTTGAGAGAAAACAGGTCTGTTTCTTGCGTTTTTTCTGAAGGATAGTAGCCATAGAGCAGAATGCCGGGCCTCACCATATCCAGATAAGATGACTCTGAGTCACAAAGTCCAGCACTGCTCAAGGCATGTTTGCGTCCGAGCGAAATCCCCCTCTCTTTCGCATCCCTGCAAAGAGCGAGAAATCGTTCCATCTGGACTTTATCGAACTCAGGATCTTCGGTTAAAGTGGTAGAAATTCCCTGAAGGCGTAAAGCCTTCAGAGCGGCGGCTTTTTCGATGTAAGTCAAAGCTTCATGGTAAGGGATGCCCATTCTTCCCATTCCTGTATCTATATGGATATGAACCTTGACCGTCTTACCCATTTTTTTTGCGTTATGGCTGAGGAGTTGAATTTCCTCAGTGAAAACCGACTGAGAGATGTCATATCTGGTCAGGAGACTAGTATCTTGCGGAAAGAGAGGTCCAAAATTCAGGATGGGGCACTTGACACCAATCTCTCTGAGTTCGATGGCCTCTTGGAGTTTGCACACCATCAGTGCGTCGATACCTTTACTATCCAGAAATCGGCCCACTTCTTCCAGGCCATGTCCGTATGCATTCGCCTTGATAACAGCCATGATGGGAACTCGAGCCCTTTCTCTCACCCTGTCAAGATTCCAGGCCATGTTCTGAAGATTCAACTCGATCCAGGTGTCTTTGCCGGGGGCCTGATTCTCACTCAGCAAGGGGAATAATCTAGATTTCGCTGCAGCTTTCTTGGTGAGGACAAACGGTAAACTCAGCCCTGCGAATTGAAAAAAATCTCTTCTCGTAAATTTCATGCGCTCCCTCCTCAAGATTCAGTCTTCAGAAATTGTATACAAAGATATGAAACAGATCTTTTGATCTATTCATTTTATCCCATTTTTATCCTTCGATATATACTTTTTTTATCATGAATAGAGAGATGCGTTGTTGAGGTTGGATTTGGCATGTGTATGGATTATAATGCACAAGATGCGAAAGACATTTATCCTTCCGGTGATTTTGTTTCTGGGATTCCTGCATCTTTTTCCCACGCAGGAGAAGCCGCATCAAACAGGAGATCTCGCGTTGGATCTGGAGTTCAGGGCTCTTCACCCAGGAGAAGCTGTAAAAGTGCGGCTCAAAGGAAGGTATGATATCAAGTTGGCCGATATTTATTTTTTGGGATCGAAACACACCATGGGCAAAGGGCAAAGTCCTTCTGATTGGATGGCTTTTATTGGACTCGATCTTGGAATAAAGCCCGGGACTTACAAAATTGATATTTCTGTCCTGTTCAACGACGGAAGCTATGGAAACATTTCGAAAGAAATTCTGGTTCTGGATAAAGAGTTCCCTGTGAAAGAGCTCTGGGTTAAGCAGGAATATGTCACCCCGCCCCCAGAAGTCCAGGAAAGAATCAAAATAGAATCAGAGCTTCTCAGACAGATCTATGCCATCTTTACTCCTGATTGGCTGGGAGAGGGCAATTTCATCATCCCCTCCGACGGTGAAATGTCTCCCAATTTTGGGGAAAGACGTATCTTCAATAACCAGCCCCGCTCTTCCCATGGCGGTGTGGATATTTCTTCTCCTTATGGTTCTCCGGTTCGAGCTTCTAATTCCGGACGAGTTGTCTTGGCCAACGATCTTTATTTTGCAGGAAAGACAGTGGTCATCGACCATGGTTTAGGTGTTTTCACCCAGTATCTACATTTTTCAAAGATCATCGCTCAAAGAGGAGAAACGGTCAAAAAAGGAGACATCATCGGAGAAATAGGATCTACCGGTCGAGTGACCGGTCCTCACCTCCACTGGGGTGTCAGGATATTCGGGACTCGGGTTGACCCGCTTTCCATCCTGAGCCTTGAATTCGACTGAATACCCTGGGCTATTCTTGCTCTTTCAAATACTTTGAGAGCCAGCTGAGAACACTCCTCCACCAGAGCTGGGCATTTTGAGGTTTCAAGACGAAGTGACACTCGTCCGGAAAATAGATCATCTTCGAGGGGACTCCCATTCTCTGGAGGGCTGTGAAGAACTGAAAACCCTGGGTTATAGGAACACGGAAATCCAACTGGCCGTGGATTACCATACACGGTGTCCTAAAATTTTTGGCATAAAAGCTGGGCGACCACTTTTCGTACATCTCAGTATTTTCCCAGGGGGGACCTCCGAATTCCCACTCAGGAAACCATAGCTCCTCTGTGCCTCCGTGCATAGAACGAAGATCGTAAACCCCGGCATGGGAGATCAGGCAGTCGAACCTGTCGGTGTGGCCCTCGATCCAATCGATCATATATCCGCCGTAGGAAGCTCCGGCAGCTCCAATTTTCCTGAAGTCAATAAATCCATAGTTGGAAAACAGATGGTCCAAGGTGAGCATGATGTCATCAAAAGGTTTTCCACCCCAGTCTCCGGTGATGGAATCTGTGAAATCCTGCCCGTATCCTGTACTTCCATGAAAATTGACCATGGCCACCACATACCCGGGTGATGCAAACATTTGAGCGTTCCAGCGGTAATGAAAACTATCTGCCCAAGCACCTTGAGGACCTCCATGGATGAGCATGACAAGTGGATATTTTGTCGATGGATCGAAAAAGGGCGGCTTCACCAAGAATCCGTGCACTTTGTCTCCTTCTGCACCATCGAACCAGAATTCTTCTGCGGCATTCATTTCGATGCCGGAAAGAAGCCCAGAATTCATGTCCGTGAGTTGATCGATCTTCTTTTCTTTTAAGTCATACGAATAGATTTCAGATGGACGATGCGTCGCCTGTTTCAGGAAATATACGGTCCGTGCATCGGGAGAAAGTTGGACCGATCCGATTGTGTGCCCTTCGAGCAGTCTTTCTGTCGTGGGTTCGTTCAAAGATACTCGCGCAAGGACATTCCGGCCGTTTTCTTCGAAAGTGAAAAAGACGGATTGACTGTCCGGTGCCCAAAGGATCTCGTCCACCGAGCGGTCTAAGGAATCGGTGAGATTCATAGTCTCCTCAGTCTCGCGTTCGTAAAGAATCAAGCTGTATTTGTCGGCCTCGAACCCTGCTCGTGCCATAGCCCGATAAGCGATGTATTTTCCATCCGGAGAATAGTGGGGAGAATTGTCATTGGCTTTGTTTGAGGTAATTTTTACCGGATCTCCTCCTGTCACCGGATACGTGAAAAGATCGTTGTTCGTTCCCAGACTCATTTTGAGCTCTGGATCGTCATTCCGCACAAAACAGATTTCCTCTCCGTCAGGTGAAAAAACATAATCCTGGCGGCTGCCCAAAGAAATCGGGGGTGTATCGTAATCCCCTGGCGTGACATCCTGAGCTTCTCCACCTTCAGCAGGAATGACGAAAACGTGGCTTCTCATACCGTCTCTCCAGGCATTCCAATGACGGTAGAGCAGCTCGTCGAAAATCTTGGCTTTCACATCGCTTTTTTCCTTATTTTCCATCTTGGCTTTGTTGCAATCGTCGTCAGGACATTCAGGAAAAACGGATGAGGAAAAAGTCATGTGTTTTCCAGTTGGGGACCAGATGACTCCGGATGCACCAGTGGAGAGGGTTGAGAGTTGATGGGCTTCGCCTCCACGCGTATCGATCATCCAAATATGCGGGCTCCCGCTTCTTGTGGAGATAAAGGCGATTTTTTCCCCATTTGGGGACCAGCGTGGGTGAGAGTCTGTCCGGGGACTGGAGGTGAGCTTCCAGGGTTCGCCTCCCCCTGTTGAGATGACCCAGATATCACTGTTGCTCACATTTTTTTCAAGGTCCATCTCCGTGACGACATATGCTATTAAATCTCCCTTAGGTGATAATTGTGGATCACTGATTCGTTTGATCCGGATGAAGTCTTCGAATGAGAGGGGATGTTTTTCCGCATAGGTCTTGAGGGAACAAAAAAGGAGCAGTAGGGATAAACATGTTGCTATTTTCTTTTTCATAATCTCTCCTTTCTTACCTTAATTTATTTAGTCACAGCCCTTTCGTCAAGCCCTGAGGAACGAAGGCGATTTATGACGATATCCGTTCTGATCCTTGGTTCAAGATACTTTTAGAGGAAATTAGATTGGAAAAATAAGCGCCAGGATAATTACGGGTAGCAAAACCCTTAACAATCTTGATACTTACGGTATCTGTCTAAATATTACCTCTTATTGACATCCTAGCTACTGCTCTCTATAGTATAGGCTTAAATTGCAGGATACCCATGAGTAGAGAGAAAGAAACCAAGATGGACACTCCTTTGGTCGAAGCCATTCGAAAAGCATATAAGTCTGGACAGGAAGACGAGGCACTCGAACCTATAGTTGCTGTCGATTCTACAAACAAGCCCATCGGAAGGTTTCAAACTGGAGACTCTGTCATTTTTTATGATATCCGGGGAGAAAGAGAAATCGAATTGACCGAAAGCCTGACCAATCCTGAGTTCCCACATTTTCCAGCCGAAGAAGATCTCCGTTTGAATTTTGTGACCATGATCGAATACAGCTCTTCACTCGATGTCAGGATAGGATTCCAAGCGGATGGAGAATTAAAGAACACCTTGACTGAAGTGATCACTCGAGCTGGCAGGAAGCTTTTAAAGATCGCTGAGTCTGAGAAGGCGATCCATATCGGATATTTTTTAAACGGTAAAAGAGAAAAGACATTTCCTGGGGAGGAGAGGATCATCGTTCCTTCGCCAGAAAATGTGGACAATTATGCGCTTCATTATAGCGAACCTGGCCAACGTAGACGTTGTCGGACACATCGAAGACAGAAAGGCGATTTTGAAGGCTGTAGAGGCTGTAGATCATGCACTGGGGAAGATCACTGAAGCCTGCCGCCAAACAGGAACGACATTGATCGTCACTGCCGATCACGGGACAGTGGAAGAATGGCTCTATCCCGATGGGGCCGTTAACACCGGACACACTCAAAATCCCGTTCCCTTCATTCTTGCCGATTTTTCTGCTGAAAATCCAGAGCTCTGGGATGTGCGGGATAAAGGGGAACTCATCGATGTGGCTCCCACGGTTCTCAAGTTGTTGGGACTGGACAAACCTCAAGAAATGACTGGGACGAGTTTGATCCAGAATTTTTCCGATAAGGCAAAATCTGAGCGGAAAATTTTGCTCTTGATCCTGGATGGATGGGGGATGAGAGAGGACAAAAGAGGTAATCTTATCAAAGAAGCCCATACTCCCAATTTTGATGCCTTGTGGTCTCGATTTCCCCACACGCTGCTGGCTTCTGCAGGAGAAGCGGTGGGAATGCCTGCGCATACCGTGGGCAATTCTGAGGCCGGACATCTTCATCTGGGAGCGGGAAGACACATTTTTTTGGATCGGGTGAAGATCGATCGGGCCATCGAGGATGGGAGTTTTTATCAAAATTCTGCTTTCTTATGGGCCATGGAAGAGGCGAAAAAGAAGAGCAACGCTCTGCATCTTTTGGGGATAGTGTCCCATTACAGCTCACACGGATCGATCGAGCATCTTTTTACCCTGCTGCGGATGGCGAAAAATATGAATCTGGAGCGAGTTTTTATCCATGCTTTGATCGGGAGGAGGGGAGAGAGACCGGAGAGTGGAGCGATTTATGTGGCCAAAGTGGAGGAGATGTGCCGCGAGCTCAGCCTCGGTCGAGTGGTCACGGTTATCGGACGCTTCTGGGCCTTGGATAGAGAGTTCAACTGGGATCGGGTGGAAAAAACATACAGGGCTTTGGTCAGAGGAAAAGGCACACCGGTTCCTGTCGAGGATGAATAACTGCACTGAAAATATGAGTTCTAGGGAACTTTTTTACTGCGGACACGTATTGTTCATAAGAAGGACAGAAAGAAATTGCTGAATCGATGAGTGTAAAAATAAAAGACATCCATTTCAGTTACGGGAAGGTGAAGGCTCTGGATGGGGTCGATGTCGATCTTCCCAAAGGAGCCATAGGTCTTCTCGGACCAAACGGTGCGGGCAAGAGCACCCTCCTTCGAATTCTCTTAGGATTTTTAGTTCCAAACAGGGGAGAGGGGACTGTACTCGGTTATGATATCAGACAGCAGCAGACCTTGATCCGCCGCTTCGTTGGATACATGCCTGAAGACGATTGTTTTATCCCGGGTATGGACGGTGTGTCTTTTACATCTTATATGGGCGAGCTTTCAGGAATGCCCCGTCAAGAAGCCATGAAGAGGGCTCATGAAGTTCTCTTCTACGTAGGTCTGGAAGAGAGTCGCTACCGTCAGACCGAAACCTACTCCAGCGGGATGAGACAGCGTCTCAAACTCGCTCAGTCCATTGTCCATGATCCCAAGCTTATCTTTCTCGACGAACCTACGAGCGGTCTGGATCCCCAGGGGAGAAAGGAAATCCTGGAACTCATCATGGATATCTCTTCCAAAAAGGACATTCAGGTTTTGATCTCCTCTCATATCCTGCCCGATATCGAACAGACATGCTCCTATGTCGTGATCTTGGATAAAGGTAAATTGGCGGCTCAGGGACAGATCAGCGAGCTCAAGCAGGTCCAATACAGCCTTTATGAATTGAGAGTCAAAGGTGAAGAAAAAGCCTTCTTGAAGAGACTGGAGGAGACAAAAAGTAAGGTCGATGAAACTGAAGATAAGCTTCTACGAGTGTATCTTCCTCCTGGGTTCAATCCTCAGGAAATTTTCCGCATTGCAGCCGACGAACAGGTCCAGATCAGACACTTCGTAAAGAGCCAAACTTCACTCGAGGACCTCTTTGCCAAAGTGGTGGGAGTGGATTGATGACCATCAAGGAGAAGGGATACACCCACTGGGATGGCGAGTTGAAAGACGGTCGCTTTCCCTGGTGGCCGATCACGCGCTTCGGAATCAAGCTGACTTTCAAGAGAAAGTTTTTCAAGTTTTTATTTGCTTTAACGCTCCTTCCTGCCCTCGTTTGGCTGGTCGGCATTTATATATCTGAGCGACTGGAGGATTTTAGTTTTATGGTGAGGGGAGATCAGACAGATTTTCTGAATGTCAATCCCAGTTATTTCAATACCTATTTCACCAATGATTTTTTACTGTTCATGATGATCATGATCCTGGTCTTCTGCGGGGCAGGCCTCATCTCGGACGATCTGAAGCACAACGCTCTACAGCTCTATTTTGCAAGGCCTTTGAAGAAACAGGACTATCTGTTCGGAAAAGCCGCTGTCATTTTTTTCTTTTTGTTCATTCTAACCCTTGTGCCTGGGCTGATATTCATCCTCATGAAGCTGATATTCGCAGGAAATTTTAAATTTATCAATTCTTATCCCTGGCTCCCCCTTTCCATTATTGTGTATTCTACTCTTCTTACGAGTTTTTTCGCTCTGTATACCCTCCTACTTTCCTCTGTAGGTAAAAACCGGAGATACGTGGCCATCCTCATATTCGGGATTTATATCTTTTCGGATATTTTTTATGGAATCTTTTACGGAATATTTCGAAGCCAATACTTTTCTCTTCTTTCCATAAAAGTCAACCTACAGCAGGTCGGTGCAGTCCTGTTCAATCAAAGAACTCCACAGAACGTGCCCTGGCTTTATTCTCTTTTGATCATCCTCGGCATCTGCGTGCTGTCCGGCCTTTTCCTGAATAAAAAAGTCAAAGGAGTGGAGATCATAAAATGACCGCCGTTATCCAGACTCAGAACCTGTCCAAATGGTACGGGAACGTTCTGGGCTTGAGCGATGTGACACTTCAGATTGAGCCCGGGATAACCGGGATCCTCGGACCGAACGGTGCGGGCAAATCTACATTTCTCAAACTCATAACCGGTCAGATCAAACCAAATATCGGCAGGGTCATGATCCACGGTCAGAATGTCTGGAACAATTATGCAATGTTTGCACAGATAGGATTTTGTCCAGAACAGGATTCTTTTTATGAAGAATTGACCGGGTGGCAGTTCCTTACCAATTTATTGAAACTCCACCATTTCTCACCGGAAGATATAAATGCGAAAGCTGAAATAGCCTTGGATATCGTGGAACTAACCAAAGATAAGGATAGAGTCATACGATCCTACAGCAGAGGTATGAGGCAGAGGCTGAAGGTCGGACAGGCAATAGCCCATGATCCAAATATCATCATTCTGGATGAGCCTTTGAACGGGCTTGATCCTCTAGGGAGACGCAAGATCATCCGGCTTATTAAAGAGTACAAGGGCGAGGGGAGGATGATCGTTGTCTCCAGCCATGTCCTCCCTGAAATCGAGGCCATGACCAATAGAATAATTCTCATCCATCAGGGGAAGGTTTTTGCTCAAGGAGATATCCACTATATCAGAGATTTGATCGAAACCCATCCTCACATCGTCTCCATCAAATGCAGCCAATCCCGTCTTCTAGCCGAGAAGTTCATTGGCTATGACTATGTCTTGAAGGTGCATTTCGATCTTCAGAAAAAATCTCTTCTTGTCGAGACAAACAACAGGGATAAATTCTTTTCTCTTCTGCCCTCTCTTTTTATCGACAATAACATTGAGGTGGAGGAGATTACCTCTCCGGATGATAACCTTCAAGCAGTTTTCGATTATTTGATCGGGAAGTAGATATGACACAGAGCGACACAAGAAAGTTTTCATTCTTTCTTCAATCGGCTAAAGATGTCTTTGTTTTTTTCTTTTCACTGGCCAAGAAGGTCAGAAAGACGAAGATCTTTTTCTTCATAAGCTTTCTCCCGGTTTTTATGGCCTTTGTCGTGAAATTCTCGCAGATATTTTCTCTGGCCAGGAATATCGAAGGCATTTATATTTTCAATAACATGATCATGATGTTCTATATGCAGTTTCTGATACTGATTCTGGCGCTCTTTTACGGAACCTCTGTGAGTTCTGAAGAATTGGAAGGGAAAACACTGACCTACCTGACAACACGTCCGGTTTCTAAATCAGCCATAATTATCGGGAAATATCTCGCTTATACCGGATTGGTCATCATCATGACCACGTTGGGTGTTGTTTTTTCTTTTTTGGTGCTGAATCTGAATGAACTCTACGAGTTATCCTTGTATAAAATTCTCTTGAGGGATGTGGCGGTTTTAGGCCTGGGCCTTATGTGTTACACTGCGTTTTTTACTTTTGTGGGGACCATTTTGAAGCGGTCTATCATGTTCGGGCTCGTTTTCAGTTTCGGTTGGGAGAATGTGATTCAATATTTTCCCGGCTCCACCCAGAAATTCACTATCGTGCATTACCTCAAATCGCTTCTTCCGTCTCCATCTACTGGGAGATTTTCCTTCCTGCTCTTCCGCCTTGAGCCAAGCTCGACAGGGAACTCTGTTTTCATGCTCTTCCTTATCACAGGTGTTTTCCTAGGGTTGGCCTGTATACTCTTTACGTTCAAAGAATATATTATGGAAGACTAGAATTCTGGATTATCAATTCTCAAAATTTCGAAAAAAGACTAATCCCCAAGGTGAACACAAGGAAGAGCAAGAACAAATGGATCGTTATTCTTCTTTTTCTGGTGCTGCCATCTCTTTGAGTTTATTGAGTAATTCCTCGGGAATGCTGGCGTAGATTTTCACATACTCTTCGGTCGAACTGATCTCGATCTTATTGAGCAGTTCGCCGATCTCTGGCTTCTCTGCTGCAGCCATGCCGCCGAAAGCTTTTATTCCGTTTAAGGCTTCGGCGACTTTCTTGTTACCCTCAGCATTGGGGCTCATGGCCATGATTTCTGCGATCAGGTTCTGATTCTTGTAATCAAAATACAGAGCCACTGCCTCGATTTCTTTCATGGCACCCATCATGGGATTTGCAGACGCTGCTTGTTCCATAGCTTCGGCGGGAATAAGCATGGCTCCCCAGAATAGAGCGTCTTTGTTGGTCTTGTCTATCAGAGCAGAAAGCTTTGCGTTTTTAAAGACATTGTCTTTCTTGTTTTCCAAAACATCCAAGACCGCCTTCACTGGGATTTCATTTCCTACCACAACATTCGAGTCGTCTATAAAAGAAAAGGCTCCTGATTCATCCTCTGACCAAATTTTATACAGGGTGAAGTTTTCATATTGTTCTTCCATGAGCTCCTGCCCTTCCTCCTCGACTTTTGCCTTAATCAGAGCAAGAATCGCATCCTTATCATATTTTAGGTTGACAACTCCCACGCCCTCTTGGTTTCCTTCGCTTGGACCTTTCATTATACCGGCCGCGAGAAAGTAAATATCCTTTTGGGGATCGATTCCGGTTTTCTCGATAAACTCCTGGTACTTTTGATAATCCTCCTGTTCTTGAAGGGTCTTGCTGGCAATTTCTGTTGACATGGCCCTGTGGACATCGACAAAGAAAACACCGAGAACATCGCCTGGAATCATTCCAAGAATATCCTGGGCTTTGGCTGTCCCCGCCTTAGGGGCAGCTGCCTTTTTTCCACATGCCATAAACGAGAATAAAACAAGAAGTACGGCGAGATTAAAAGCAATGAGTTTTTTCATTTCAGATGTCTCCTCCTCAAATCATAATATTAAATTTCGTCAGTGAATATATCAGAAAATCTCACTAAAGAGCAAGTAAAAAAAAGCGGATCCTTAGCTAAGATATCTGTAGAGTTCCATTTGGCTGGAATAGAGCCAGCAGCGGATCCAGATCAAGCTGAAAATGAATACCTGTTGGAACAAGAATGCAATCGATACGCCCCATAAGTGGGATTGAGGGATAAATCCTTGAATTAAAATATAGACGACTGTGACCGCAACCTGGACGAGAAAGAGGAGAGAGAACAGACCTAGAGTCGATCCTAAATGTCTGAAAACAAATCCAAAAGCTCCCAACGCGGATTTCATAACATTCCGGCTCTCTTCGAGAACGATCTTTATGCGTCCGTAGTCGAAAACCATCTGTATAAAAAGAAAGAGGACCAAGACAATAAGGTAGAAAACAAGGCCGAGATAGAAAGGTGTTATCTCTGAGAAGGCATTTTCTCTCACATTTTCCAGAATCGTGCCTAATATTCCGAAAGAGACAAAAGGGAACAGGATGAAAAAAAACCAGGACAAGAACATAAGCAAAAAGAAGCGAAAAAAATGGGAGCCCGCACCCTGGAAAAATTCTCCCATAGAAAATTTTCCTTCTTTTTTGTTGAAAATAGAAAGAATACCACCAGCCAGAAATGTATGGAGGATGATGTAAAGAAGTCCCATGATGAGGACAATAGAAGGAAGGTCAAAGATACGCATCATGATTAAACCCTCCAGGTTGTTAAGGATGGCGCCCTTGCCGATGATGGAGGGAGTGAATGTCTTCTCCAGACCCTCTGCTTCATCTCGAAATTCTTCCCACCACAGATAATCGAATCCTTCTACCATCCGCTCTCCTACCAGACTGTCACCAAAAGAATCTTTGAGTGAGTGATACATCGGCAGGGCTAGGATAAGGGAGAAAGCAAGATTGACTATGAGAAGCAAGAGGATCATAAGGGCTGCTTTCCACGTGTTTGTAAATCCTTTGATGAAATTGATCAAGACTTTCATCTTTTCATCGGCTCCTCTTCCTTATAATTTTCCTCTATGCATCCGAGATCACATTCGTGATATAATGGGCGACCTGTTTGCAGAAAAGCCCATGTTTTTCCATCTTAATAAAGATAAGGGCTTTTCGCAAGAATTGGGTAAACGGGATAACAAATATGGATTTTAAATTGTTTACCTTTGGAGGGAATGATATGAGAGTGCTGCAAAAGATGGCTGTCGGTTGTTTGATTTTTATCTTCGCGTCGCTGATTTTGCTGGCTGAAGAGCCCCTGGCTTCCAAGGACCTCATCCAAGCTCTCAGTCAGGAAGTCTCTGGTGAACGGGCCTTTAATTATACGGTGCTCGTCTCCCATTACGACCGCATTCAAGCATGCCAGGGATGGCATGATGCTGCAGAGATGATCAAAAAGGAATTGGAGGGAATGGGGTATGAGGATATCTCACTCGAGGGATGGCCGTCGAATGGATCGAGGTACTATTATACCTACCGCACTCCTATCGGATGGAGCGCCAACAAAGCCGAGCTTTGGATGCTCTCACCGGTAAAGGAGAGGCTTTGTTCCTATGGGGAGATACCTCTGACCCTAGTCAAGCACAGCAATTCAGCGGACTGCGAGGCAGAACTTATCGATGTCGGCACAGGAGTTGGAGATAGTTCCTATGAAGGCAAAGACGTCAGAGGAAAGATCGTTTTAGCAACAGCATATACAGGATCGGTTATGAGAGAGGCCGTGCTCCAGAGAGGTGCTTTAGGAGTGGTGACCTGGTATCCTCCTGAGGTCAGACCTGGTTATCCGAATATGATCCGCTACACAGCTATCTGGCCGACTTGGGACGAGAAGGACCGGATAGGTTTTGGTTTTAATGTGAGTAAGCAGCAGGGTTGGATGCTCAAAAAAGCATTGGAAGAAGGAAAAAAAGTGGTTTTGAAGGCCACAGTAGATGCTGAGTATTCTGATGGACAGATCGAGGCCCTATCCGCTGCATTCCCGGGGACAGTAGAGCCTGATAAGGAGGTCATGATCATCGGACATCTCTGCCATCCAACACCGAGTGCAAATGATAACGCCAGCGGGAGCGGAGGCATGCTCGAAATGGCCAGGGCTTTGAAGATGATGGTCAGCAAAGGACTGATCGAACCTCCAAGGAGGACGATTCGGTTTCTCTGGGTTCCTGAGTTCAACGGCACCGTTCCTTATATAAAAGCTCATCTGGAGAGGACGAGAAATACTCTCTCGGTCATCAATTGTGATATGATTGGAGAAAATCTGCACCTGACAGGCGGCACATTCAATATCACGTGCACACCGGATTCTATGCCTTCCTATCTAAACGATGTCGTGGTGAATTTCACCAAATTGGCTGAAGGGTTGAATCTGCGGAGCCTGAATGGGAGCAATCATCCGTTTGCCTATAAGATTCGACCTTTTAGTGGTGGAAGCGACCATTACATTTTCAATGATGGAGCGCTGAAGGTTCCTTCTGTGATGTTCGGACACGGAGATATTTTCCATCACACGAGTCTCGATACGCCAGATAAAGTGGACTCTTCAGAGTTGCGGCGGGTCAGCTTCATCGCATTGGGGGCTTCTTATTATCTGGCGAGTGCATCCAATAAGGACGCGGTAGAGATGGCCAGCCTTATAGCAAGGAATGGCCTGTCCAGACTATCTGAGGATTATTATGACAGCCTAGCGCTTCTCCGAAAAGCGGAAAATTCGCAAAAGGCTCGTCAGGCTTATAAGCATGTTTTGAACGTACTCCAACATTCCGCACGGAGAGAGAAGAAATCTGTGCTTTCACCTTCTGTCTTTACAACCGATCCTGGAGCAAGAAGAGAAATCGAGACATATCTTGTAGGTATGGAAAGGATGAAAGAAGCTTTTGGAGATGATTTGAAGAGCAGATACACCCAGATTTGTAAAGGATTCGGAATAAAACCCGAGAAGCTCGTATTGTCCTCTGAAGAGGCGGAGTTGAACAGGATTGTGCCTCAAAGGGTGACCACATTTGTCTGCCCGCTTCAGAGAGAGTATGTGACGGAAAAGCTTGGAGAGAAGGCTTTTAACGGTGTCGATTTGAACGGGTATGCAGCCTACGAAGCGCTGAATTTTGTGGATGGAGAGAGAAGTCTGCTGGAGATTGCCCTTGCTGTCTCAGCCGAATACGGACCGATCGAACCACAAAAAATTTATGATTTCTTCAGGGTCCTTGAAAAAGCCGAACTGATCATGTTGAAAAGAAGCTAAACGCTGCACCCCAGGTAGAGGTTTCTGTAGTCAGCTCAAGGATCGAGAAAAAGCAGAGATCAAGGCCCCTATTGAGGTGAAAAAGATGACGGTTAAGGAAACTATTCAACAGCGAAGGAGTGTGCGTCGTTACCTGGACAAATCCGTTGAAAGAGAGAAAATTCTCGTTTGTCTCGAAGCTGCCAGATTGGCACCTTCAGCGGACAATGTCCAACCTTGGAGGTTCGTGGTCATAGACGATCCTGAGCTCAAGAAAAAATTCGCCAAGAAGGTTTTTTCAGGTATCTATAGCATTTCGAAATTCGCAGCCAAGGCTCCTGTGTTGATTTTGATTCTTGCCCGTCTCGATATTATTGCCAACAGAATCGGTAAGCAGATTCAAGGTGTGAACTTTTATTTGATCGATATCGGGATTGCAGGAGAGCATATCGTTTTACAGGCAGAGGAACTTGGACTCGGGACCTGTTGGATAGGCTGGTTCAATTCCAGAAATGCTAGGAAGATCTTGGGGATCCCCAGAAAGTACAAGATCGTATCCCTCTTATCAATGGGTTATCATGAAAAAAAACCACGAAGGGAAAAGAGGAGAAAGTCTCTTAAGGAAATCACATGGTTTAACGAAATCGGTTGATCATGACTTCTGGAAAACTCAGCCCATGATTTCTTTCAAGGCTTCTTGGATGAGATCTAAGGCCTTAATCAAACGTTCTTTTTTCTCTCCATATCCAAAGCGAAGGTAGCGGTCCATTGCAAAATGATCTCCAGGCACGATAAGGACACTTTTTTTCTCGCGGATTTTGTTGACCAACTCAGTCGAATTCATATCAAGAGTATACCGGGCGAACGTTATGGCTCCTGCTTGGGGAGGTACATAGTGGAACAGCCCATCTTGCGTCTCGAACCAAGAATTCAGGATTTCGATATTTGCACCTAATATGCTCCGCGTTCGTCCAAGTATTCTGTCTCTTTTATCCGACGCTAAAGCTATTCTTGCCAATCTGTCACTTACGGCACTGATCGATATGGTTGTGTAGTCGTGATAGGGCCAAACCTTCTGGATGAAATCTTTAGGAGCAACCATCCATCCCATTCTCAGCCCTGGGAGACCGTACGCCTTGGATAGACCGTTGCTCACCACGACTTTTTTATATGTCCCCCAAAAGCTGGGAGTCGTTTGTCCATCCAGCTCTGCTCCTTGGTAGACCTCATCAGCGAAGATCCAAGCATCAGCTTTCTCAGCTAATTCCAAGATCGTTTCTCTGGCTTCTGTACTGAGGCGGCTTCCCGTGGGATTGTTGGGATTCGTGACAGCGATGATTTTAGTTCTGGACGTGACCGATTTCTTCAGTTCGTCCAGATCAGGATTCCAATTGAGATTTTCTCTGAGGCGGTATGTTTTGACATGTGCTCCGAATGCGCGCATCAGCCCCCAAAGCTGCATATAATTTGGGATCATAAACAGGGTTTCGTCTCCAGGTTCGATCTGACTCCAGGCCAAAAGAAAGTTGGCCTCGGCCGATCCGGATGTGATCAAGATGTTTTCGATGTCGGTTCCGGGATAGAGAGCGCAGACTCTTTCTCTCAGTTCTGGCGTTCCATTTGTCTGGAGATATCCCAGATTCGTATTTAAAATTTCCTCCATTTCCTTGCTCGAGATGAGCTCCTGAAAGGAGAGGGGGTGCACTCCGCTTTCTGAAAGGTTATAATCCACCAGATTCTCCCATTGGGACTGCATCCGTTCCATCTTGAAGTGTTCAATTTTCATGGCTTGATCCTTTTAAAACGGTTATATTTCGACCTTAAAGGCTCCTTTAAGGGCAAATCCAAAGATTATCGACAGCACGAAATACGCGATTAACCAGTGTATGTGCCAGCCAAATAGATTCATATTCTGTGTTGGGTACTGAATTTCGATAGACCTGACCTTTAAGTCGTCTCTTATCGGGGATTCTGTCGGATACAGGACCTGTTTGATAAAACTGTTCTCTGTTTTCATCGGAGAGATTTTGCTGAGGGCCTTCTGGGCGACAGATACCCTTTTTGTGACCGTTTCTCCATCGATGGTCAAGGTCAGTCGATGAATGCCTTTTTCTTTGGCTGAGAATCTCCAATTGATTTCGTTGAATTCCTCTATTCTCAAGGGAGGTGTTTCTATGTTCAGTTCTGGAGAGGGCTCAATTTCGAGAGAGATCTGCATCGGATTCTGATTTTCCTTCAATTTAACTTTCAGAAGCGCGGATTGATTTGGTGTCAGGGATTGATATCCAAACCAAAAATTGAGCTGAATAATGATAAGAATGAGCGGGAGAATCATCACCATCATGGGTTTTGCAGAATATGCAGAGAAAGGGCGAGGCTGTCTTTGTACAGACGCAGTTCCAGAAGATGCGCTTTTATTTTGTTTTTGACTCGCTTGATTCCTCTTTGGTTGGATGTCCATTTGAAAACGAAGAGCATCAAGAGCCCACTGAGAAAAGAGATGACAATCATCCCTATCCAAGGGCTCATGCTGCTGAAGGGATAGAAGAGGGCATCGAATATTTTGCCGAAGAGCGAATTGAAGATCCACATGGTCTAAGAGATATAACCAAGCCCTTTCAGCTTTTTTTTGATTTCTTCTTCAGAATCGGATTCTTCGAGCTTTGCGATCTCCTTTTCGAGACAATGAGTGATGAATTCCTCTGAAGAAGAATAACCAGACATCTCTGCGTATTTTTTAACTTTTTCCAAAAGATCTTTTTCGAGTTTGACTTTTGCCTTTCCCATTTCCATCTCCTAAAATATCTTTTTTCCGATCATTTCCTTTGGTTTTTCTATGCCAAAAAGGGAGAGAATTGTAGGGGTTAAATCATACAGAGCAGGAGATTCGGCTTTGATTTTTTGATTGGTGAACAGGATTCCTGGACACACAGCAGGATCCATACAGTGATCCCCACTCCATTTATCCATGTTGTCGTCGAAGACATTTTTATCGACTCTCCCCAGGGGCGCAGACCAAGCTGTTCGATAGCCCCGATTGTATCCGATGACTATATCCGGGGCTTGGTCGAGGTGTTGACTTTGATAGACATCCTTGGTTACGTAGGCGTTGGTGATCACTTTCTCTCCGGTTACAGGATCTGTCACCTGCTCGAGTTTCTGAGCGATCTCTCTGACCAGAGCTTCTTTTTCAGGTCCGGGATTGATGATTCCTTCCCCTTCCCTTCCTCTTTCGTTTATGTACAGGCTATTCAGACCGTAGGAATAGGCCTTGGTTTTAGACCAATCCGTGTTCATGAAGAATTCTTCCTGTCCTTGCTGCCAATTATTGATCAGCCTGAGGTGTCCATTCTCCTTGAGCCAGGTGTTGACATTGAAGGTTCGTCTGAACGGGGTGAATCCATGATCGGACATGACCATGATAAGGGTGTCTTTATCGGCTTTTTTTAGAGCCATATCCAGGATTTTATCTGCTTCCTTGTAGATGTTTTCGATGGCATCCCCGTATTGTAAAGTAAGTTTCGGATCATACATCGGGCTGGCTTTGTCGATGAAACGCCAGAACATATGCTGTCGTTGGTCGGTGCTGGAGACATAATAGAAGAGAAGGCCAGAGTCGAACCTGGAGAGTTCGTACTCGAACATCTCTATCCGTTCCTTAAGAACCGTGTCATCCTGGGCTAAATACTCTTCCTCATCCAGGACTCCGTGGGTCATAGCCTTAAAATCGGCGGGGAGGCCTTTAGTATAAAAGGATCCAAATTTTTTTGCCAGCTCTTTGGCATAACTGTCAGGGGTGGATATGGGCATGGCAGGATCAGCAGGATCGATGTTGACAGGTGAGATATAGAGCTTGAACTCTGGCCGGACCTCCTTGAGATAAAACATGCAGATTCCGCCCACGCTCTGTGTGGGAATCATCGGGAAGCGGACCTTTTTCCAATCGCTCCACTCTTTTTCCTTGAGGATGAACTCATGATCCTGGATCACGATCTTTGCCAACGGATGGACCGGGTCGATGAAGACTTTGAAATCGATCGACGACTCCGGTTGATTTTTTTTGAAGGTGTTATCCGGACCGGGAAGCCTGGCTTCCACCCTGTTTCCGATCACATAGACTTCATGGATGGCACCTCCGCCAATGTCCTGCCTCAACTCGGTGACCTCAGTAGTGTAATAGTTGAATTCTCCTACCGATCCCGTGATATCCGGAGTGCCCATTCCTGAGAGCGTTCTTTGCTTTGTTTCAACAGGTGGGAAGTTAGAAGGCATTTTGAAAATCGTGGCAGGGATGTCATATTCTTCCAGGATCTGCCAGAAAGCTCTTCCCCTCATGAGGTTTTCATAGGATCCTCCGGATAGAGGAAAAACGAGATTCCCGATGGAAATGGTTTTTGAAGGATCATGCGTTTCGGCACCGGAGAAGGCGGGAATATAATATTGTGGATCTCTTTTGAGGAAATCGAATATCCCATGTCCACCTGGATTCATCCCGGTAATAAAGTTTGACCAAGCTACGGGGCTCTGGGGCGGAATGCTCGTTTGCAGAGAACGAAAGTCTCCTTTGGCTCTCAATCGCGCAAAGGCGGGAAGTTTTCCCTGGCTCATCCAAATATCTGTGAGATGGGGGTCCATTCCATCCAATCCGAGGATCAGAACTTTTTTGTGTGTCTCCTGTTTTCCGAAAACTTTTGTCACGATGTCTGAGGAACCTCCTAGAGCAAGAAGCGAACCTGCTGAAAGCCCCAATTTAAGGAATTTTCTCCGATTCATATCAGCCATTGTTTTTCCCTTTATTCTTGGATTCTGCGGATAAATTTTGAACATCTATCAAGGAACGGCCATCCATGTGTTTGGGTGCCTCAAGACCGAAAAGCTCGAGGACGGTCGGCGCAATATCGATGATGGCCGGAGTCTTCGTGTTTATATTGAGGTTGCAGAAGAGTATGCCCGGTACGATTCTGGGATCTATACAGTGATCGCCGCTCCAGGCTTTGGTGTTGTCCTCAAAGACCGAAGTGTTCACTTTTCCGGTCACCGAATCCCAGGACACCCGGTATCCTTCGTTGTAGCCGACGATCAGATCAGGGCTGTTCTCCTTATATGGTCCTGGAGGAAGTTCATCCCTGTCAAAAACCTTATTGATAGCTCGATCGCTTTTTTCTTCATCTTTGAGGCCGTTGAGCTGGGATATGATCTCTTTTTTCAAGGTATTCGCTTCTTCTCCGGGAGAGACGACACCCTTGGATTCTCTGTCCTTCATGTTCAGGTAAATCCCGCCGAGCCCCAGTCCATAAGCCTTCGTCTTTTCCCAGTCCACATCCTTGAACCATTCCTCGCTCTCCCTTTTCCCATTTTTGAGGCCGAGATATCCATTCATGTAGAGCCAGGAATTCATGTTGACTCCCCGGCGGAAGGATTTGATGCCGTGGTCCGACATGATGATCAGGACATCCTTCTTGTCCAACTTTTCCCACACCTTACCGACAAGCTCATCCATCTTGGTGTAAAGCTCTTCGATCACTTCCGGCCCCATTTTAGCTTGATCGGTGTGCCTCGCGGGATGCTTTTCATCCAGATATCGGAAGAACATGTGTTGGAGGCTGTCTGTGGTTTCGAACCAGCTCACAACCACTCCTTTCTTCGTCTTTTTCAGGGCATTGAAAAGCATATTTTCCCATTCTTGATGGTTGAAGTAGCTCAGCTTCAAGAATGCTTCCTCGGATAATATCCCCTCATTCAGGGCCCAAGTATCGTTTGCTTCGCCAAGGGTGATATAACTTCCCAGAAGTTTGGCGAGGTAAACAGAATAAATAAAAGGGTGGGAAATCGGGAGGGCCGGCTTCTCAGGATCGATATTCAGTGGAGTCACATACATTTCGAAGTGGGGTTCGAGCTGATTGATATAAAAACGACATATCGATCTGATCTTTATCCAAAGACCTGGCCGAAAAGTGATCCGGGTCCAGTCAGAAAAAGTTTTTTCCTTGAGTCGAATTTTTTGGCCGGAAACATCGAGCAAAGCTTCCTTTTTTTCCTTATCGATGGTAATACAGAGAGGGAGTTGGATCTCTTCAGGATTTTTGAGCATCGTATTCTCAGGACCAGAGATATAGGTTTCGATCCGGTTCCCCTCGACGGTAACAGGTATGTTCATTCCCCCTTCCCGCTTTGTTATTTTGTTTTTGTCCGAAGTGTAGAAGGAGAACGTGCCTTGACTTCCCTTCAGATCCGGGGCGCACATTCCTGACAGCAGGTGGCCGCGAAATTTCTCAGGAGGAAAGGTCACCGGGATTCTGAGCACCGTACTGAATATGCCATTATCTCCTAGAATTTTCCAGAAGGGCACACTTTTCCTCATCCCCTTGATTTCAGGCTTAGAGAGAGGAATGTTGTATTTTTTCAAAGAGAGGACTTTCTTGGGACTGCCTATACGCGCTGAGGAGAGGTCAGGCAGGTAGGTATTTGCGTCGCGGCTCAGGAAATCGAATATGTTGTGTTTGGCTGGATGACATCCTGTCATGAAGGAAGACCAAGCCACGGGAGAGATGGAGGGAATTGTGGTTTCGAGTTTGGCATAGCTTCCTTGTTTAGCTAATTTGGATAAATGGGGGAGCTTACCTTGAGACATGAATTTTTCGACGAGCACAGGATCCATCCCGTCCAATCCGAGAACGATCAACTTGTTGATATGGCTTTTTTTATAGGCTTTTTGTCCCTTGATCAGGCGGATAAGAAATCGAAAGGGCCAGGATAGAAAAGAAAAGACAGCCAGAAAAAATGTCAAGAAGAGCACCAAAAAAGAGGAGAGGAAGGCGAAACCTGCTCCTGGACCAATATAGGCATTGAGGAGAGGGGCTACCAAGAGCGTTAAAATGACAAAAACTTTGAGTTTTCGTTTCATAGGAGTTTTTCCAGGATGATTGTGGAGAGGTTCGAGATCGAAAGGTCCGGACCATAATCTGAATTGGCCCAGAAAAACGCGTCATCCCAAGTGTGCATGCCTTGGAGATTGGTCCGGCCGAAAATTTCCTTTTTTTTGATGGAACCCTTCATGTCGAATCCGTAATCAGAGAGGACGATGAGATCGGGTCCGTCTGGTACATAACGTCCGCTGTAGATGTCCTCTGTATCGAAGACCTCCCGCACAACCTTTTTGCCTTCGAATTCTAATTTTTTCAATTCTACTGTAATGTCTTGCTTAAGGGATTTTTTATCTGATGATTTGACACATCCTTTTGGATATTTATCTTTCCTGTGCAGATAGATGCGATTGGGATCCATGGCAAAGGCACGAGAAGTGGCAGAAATCTCAGAGAGGCTTTGGGGAGTGGCAGAGTCGAATCCTAAATACCCCTGTTTTTCAAGCCAGACATTCAGATGGACTTCCTGTTCAATCCCGGTGAAACCATGGTCAGAAAGGAGAAAAAGGCCCTCATCGGAATTTGTCAACATCAAGAAAGAATTTACGACGTGATCGATGACTCGATCGATTCGGCGGTAATAATCGAGGAAATTGATGTGGTAGGGATGCTCCTCATCTTGATAGGCATTCCATAGAAAGTGCTGGAGTCTGTCTGTGCCTGTTATGACAAATTCAAAGAAATCCCATTTCTCTTTCCAGAAATAATCAAAGACCCTTTGTCGGGCTTCCAGAGTTTTTTCGAGGTCCTTCCAAAGAAAATCATGGTCCTCCCTAGACCTAGAGGTGTCAATATCGATCTGGTAGTTGAGTTTTTCAAGCGGCGCTTTCAGTGCCGGAGGATAGACGGCTTTGCCCAAATCAAGGGCTACGAAACCTGAGATCAAGATTCCGTGTATCTCTCTTGCGGGATAAGTGGAGGGCTGATTAACGATGAAGGATCTTTTCTTTCTTTCCCCGAGAACATCCCAAAGAGTTGGGTGCTTAAGGTCCAGGAAATTCGGGAAACGAAGATCATAGGTGCCTGGTTTAAGATCGGTGAAGCCAAATATTCCGTGTGTTCCAGAATTGGTTCCAGTCATGAAATCTGTCCAGCTCACTGCAGAGATTTCAGGCAAGCTGGCCTTCATCATGTGCAGATGACCGGCATCGATGAGGCCTTTGACCGTTGGCATGATCCCTTTCTCGGCCATATCCATAAGGAGGGAAAAGGGGACGCCGTCCAGTCCCAGAGCACAGACACGATTTTTCTTTTTTTTCTTGAATAATCCCATATAAATTGTCTCACTATCTCGAACCTATCTATTATATGCATGCCAGTTTACTTGTCAATCTCTCGAGTCAAATCATCTAAATTCACACCCTAGGGCATATGTTTTGTCATCTAAAAATCTAACCATTAGCGGCAGGAGGAGCGAAAGATTTTATGATCCTTGCGCTTCACCAAAAAGGCTGTGGACATTTCGAAATCCAAAACCTCAATCTTTCCCATCAGTGTCATCTTAATTTTGGTCGGCGCTAAATCAGAAGGAAAAAGGAATCAATTTAATTTTCTTCCCATAAAATGGCAAGCAAGACAGGCTTGGCTGCTGAAAGCGTAACCGGATACCTCGATATGTTTTCTGTCCATATGCTTTTTTTCATGTGCATGACAATTCAGACAGGAAAAATCTCTGTAGTTAACAGACAAATGGCAATCGATGCAGTTTAAATGGGCGTGTTTACCATTTCTTATTGGAAACTGGTGGATGAATTGGCTTTGAGTCCAGAATCTATGGGAAGGAAGATGGCAGTTTTCACATGTCAAAGGAAATCCTGCAGATTTATGATCAGGAGCTGTAGAAGCGTCATAATCTTTTTCATGACAGCCAAAACAATCACGGGGAAGGTATCGGCCTTTTTTGTGACATGTTATGCAATCCAATGGTGTATGGGCACCCTGGAGAGACCAGAAAGAATGGTGGCTAAAGGAAGAATTTTTCCAACCGGAAGCATTCGTGCCATGGCAGACCTCGCAGTCAGTATGGAATCCCAATTGTTTGTGATTGGGATTTTTTGCGTTCAAATAATCATTCAAATGGCAGAATACACATTCTGAAGGAAGCCCCTCGTACACTCCCATCTTGTGGCAGTCGATACACTGGATTAATTGATGCTTCCCCTTTAAAGGAAATCTCGAATGAGAAAACATTGAACCTTCCCAATCTTGAGCGTCTGAACCATGACATATTTCACAATCGGTGGGAAAGCCTGATTTTAGGTGGTCCGGATCCATAGCGTTATTATAATCCTGAAGATGGCAAGAAACACAAGCAGAAGGCAAACCCTTATATATGTCGGTGCTGTGGCAGTCGGAGCATTTTGCAAATTTGTGCTTCCCTTTTAAAAGATAGAAATCATGTGAATACACTGCCCCCTCCCAACTGTGCTCATCCAGATGACAAATCCCGCAGTCAATGGAAAATCCCGCAGCTTGATGGTTTGGATCCCGGGAGGATTGAAAATCATCGTCATGACAGCTGTAGCATTCAACGATCGTCTTATCAAAACCGTCATCTCCGTGACACTGGACGCAGTCTAGAGTCTGGTGGTACCCAATGAGCGGGTATCCCGCGACAGTTCCATGGTTCCATTTATTGGGAGGTACGTTTTTCCATGAAAACGTGTTGTGACAATCAGCGCAGTGAATTCCAAGTCTGAGTTGATGGCGGTCATCCTTCCGTCGATCCCAATGACACGTTTCACACGCTATGGGAGTGCCTTCAAAAACATTGTTCCAATGACACTCCCTGCAAGGAACATTGCGGTGTCTTCCGGTGAGAGGAAAGTTGGTTTGGTCATGGGTCTCGAATGACCAACGTTTATCTTGATCTTTTTGTGCTGTTCCTTTTTGTGCAGCAAACCAGAAGAGAAAAAAAACAAGGGATAGAAAAATTATGAGTTTCTTAGGAATAATCTGGATTTTGTTTCGAACCTGTCTTTCCACTTAATATCCCATCATTTTCTGTAAATCAATCTTAGAAAAAACATATGTTGATTCATTTTCTCCTGAAAAAAGTATTCATATTCCAAAGATGCAGCGAAGGCACGATTGAAAACCAGGAAAATATAAGTGGAGATTGTCTTATAGTCATCAAGATGAACAGGCTGTGGGCCAACAAATGTATGATCAAATCGCAGGCAATTGTAGGTGTTGGAGAAGCTAAGATTCCAAGAGAGTCCGCCAAAGTCTTTGCTGATGGAAAGATAGTAGGAATCCGATTCGGATATCTCACCTCGATTGCTTCTATAGCTTCCATAAGCCGAGATGCCGGTTTTTAAGATATTTTGGGAAGAGCCCCCAAAAATCCAGGAATGATTGCGGATTTGATCGTCTTTCTGTTCACTTTCTTGTCTGGAGAGGTAGAAACGTAGACCACGAGACGGTTTAATACTCAATCGAAGGCCGTATTGAGTGGAGTAGTAATATCGTTCTAACTGTTGATCGTTGAGGATCGGATCCTGCGATTTTTCCAAAACATATTGATGGAAGTCCAAACCCTTACCTGAGCTATAAAAACCACTCACGTCAATCATTGAAAAGGGATCGAAGCGTATGTTTAGAAAAAGCCGGGATAGCCGATCCTCGTTCTGAATGTTTGAACCAAGTTGATATTCTAGGTTGCCGTACAAAACCAGTAGCTTTTTTATAGGATACAGGCTGGCAAAATAAAGGTATTGCTGCTCTGTCATTCCTGAATACCTTATATGGTTATAGCTAAGAGACAGTCTTTTTCCTAATTTACCCATGTAGCGAGCAAAAACCCCGAATTTTTGCTGATCCTTCCCGACACGATTGATATAAACATCGGATTCTAGCCCTCCATACCCACCCAGCAAAAGGTTTTGTGTGGGCTTAAATCCCAAAGCACCCCCCAATAGTTGTCCTATGCCTGCAGTGTCATATAGGTTCATCTGACCTACAGAAAAATACATTGGTGTTTCTGCTTTTTCATAACTCAGGCGAGCATCATAAAAAATAACCTGATTGTTCTTCTCCTGCGACATCCTAAAACGATCTCGTCCATCCAACTTCAAAGTCCATCCTGAACCGCGCCGGTTGAACATTTCCAAATTAAGTCGGATACCAAGCTGACTGAAAAATTGCTCTCCTTCATAGCTAATCCCAAACCAGTCGAGATAAAAAGCACCCCTCATGTAAAACCTATCAGATGATTCTTTCTCCTGTCCAGAACAAGGCGCTAAAGCTATAAATATTAATAAGAAAAAAAGTACAATTGCGATACAGAACTTTCTCATTAGAATTCGAATATGAGCCAGATATCGACTCTCCAATTTTTCTGATTGTGGCAGGTGTGGCAATTATCCTGGCTGCCGGGATGAGGAGACAGATGGCAGGAATTGCAACGAGAGTCCATCAGGAGAAAAGATCGGGTTCTTTCCCTAGGATAGGAGTTGTCCTTTCTGTGACAGGCATTGCAGTCTTTAACACTTTGATGTGCTCCTTTTAGAACATACCCTGTCACATTATGGTCAAAATCCTGAATATCCATATTTACCAAATTCCAGTCTTTTCCCCGATGTTCGGGATGGCAGTTTGAACAGGCCTGTTTTTTATCCCTGTGGAAGCCCCGATCAGAAGCAATGCGCAAACCTATCTCTGAATGACAAGCAAGGCATTTTTCTACATCTACTGCAAATTCCGTTGAGTGGCATTTTTGGCAGTTGTGTAATCCAGGTGATCCACTATGGAAAACACTTAGAGGCCCGGGAGAATCCTTGATATTTTGTTGAGGCCTGGAAGATAGAAAACAACAAAAAATGAAGAATACGAGACATAAAAATATTCTCCTGTATAGTTTAATCTGGAACTCCATGACCTTTGTTATGATTTTCCATCTTTCACGTTCTCTGCAACGCCTCTCGAACTCTGTCTGGTGTGATGGGAGTAGAGTAAAACCGGACTCCGATAGCCTTATAGACAGCATTCGCAATGGCGCCAATCGTGGGAATCATCGGCATCTCTCCACAGCCTCGCGGTGAACCAGGATTGTAGTTGTCCAGAAAGACTATTTCAATGGGTGGGATATCGGAAAAACGGGGAATGCGATATTCACTAAAATACTCTGTATAACAACCGTGACCATCCAACTTTACTTTCTCGGATAAGGCATATCCAAGCCCCCAAATGATGGCCCCTCGGATGCCGACAGTTGCTGTGTTTCGATTGATGACCGTGCCGATATCGAATGCTCCACAGATCTTCTTTACTTTTATATTGCCTGTTGAACGATCAACCGCTACTTCAGCAGACACGGCACCCAGCTGTTTACCACCATGATTGCAGATAGCAGTACCAATGCCTTCATCAGGATAAGGTAAGTTGCTCTCATAGCCGATCATTTCAGCACATGTGTCTATTAGATTAATAAATGCAGGAAACCTAACATTGTTTCGTCTGAATACGAAGGGATCAAAGCCAATAGCTGCCGCCACCATGTCCACATGGCTCTCAGTTGCAAAACAGGTCTGGACAAAACTTGTTCCGCGGCTTATAGCTCTTGCGAACGGCCACCTTGATTGATAGAGTCTGGTTAAGACATTAGGGATAGCATATGTTCCTGTTGATCCATTGCCCTTGTCCTGATAAATGTCAACCTTGCGGGCGAGAATCCTGCCATCTGTAGCTACACCTGTTGTCAAGTCGATAACGCATGCCATCTTATAGCTTCCCCTCAGCTGATACTGGTTCTTTCGGCTGTACATCAATTTTACAGGTGCTCCGACCATCCTGGACAGATCTGCAGCTTCCTGACTTACCGGACTGACAATCTTTCCTCCAAATCCACCGCCTACAGGCATTCCGACTACATGGATAGAAGACTCTGAAATGTTAAGATAACGAGCAATTAAATTTTTGACTTTATGGGGATATTGGCAGCTCGCCCAAACTGTTACCTCGTTCCCGCTGTTTTCTGACTTGGCTAATGCAGTATCCGTCTCAATCTGAGCCCAGGTCGTGTAATGGGTGATGTAGGTTTCAGAAACAGTCTTGAAGCTATTGCTCAGGCCCATATCAACATCTCCATTCTGCTCTTTGATTTCTACGAGATTTGCTCTCTCTCTTATTTCCTCTTCTACTCGCAGTTCCTTTGGCCGTTTTGGCCTAGACCATTTTGTTTTGGCTGCATTTAGCGCTTTAATGACATCTTGGTACCGGCTGCTTATAGCCACAACCCTACCTCTTCTCACATCGACCGTTTTTATTCCTGGGATTGCCCTTGCTTCCTCAAGATCAGCCGATACAAGACTGGTCGCCTGTGGATAATAAGGAGGCGTAAGCCAATCTGCATAAAGCATCCCGGGGAGCTTTATGTCTCCAACATATTTAAGAGTTCCAGTGACTATTTCTTTTGCATTGACGTTGTAAAGTCCTAAATCAGTGTATTCCTTTCCTTGGGGTGAAACATCATGAGGATTTACTGTCATTAAAACAACATCGCCACTGCTAAGCTCAGTGGGTTTTATTATCATGCCAGGATTTTTTTTGTGACTAATCCCTCCCTTACGGAACTCAAACTCCTCTGCGCTCAGCCCGCTGAGTCTTGCTGCGCGTAAGATCATGTCATTACGTATCTCCATGCATGCCAACCAGAAACCCCAACCTACTTCTCTTGTTGCACAGCTTCCAGTCGTAGGCCCATCGTCAGGACAAAGGTCAGTATCTCCCATCATAACAGTCAATCTTTCCATGGGGATTTCCAATCCTTGAGTCACGATAGCAGTAAGTACTGTTTTTAATCCCTGCCCGAGTTCTGTCCTTCCGGTAAATATAGTCACATTGTTGTTTTCATCAAAAACGATCCAGTCTCTAAAGTCGATGTCTGGAGAAATGCTCATGCATTCGAAATCCTGAGTATCATCCCTCGAGGGATCCTGATGTATAGTTGGAGTTCCAGCTCCTGGTGTAAAACGGAAGGCGTAGAGGAGATAAGAATGTCCTAGGGTTTCAAGAAACTTTCGGCGTGACATACTCATTTTCACTGGCCCTTCAAGGCTGTTTTTTTCACAACTGATTCTATGGCCTCAAGGATATTGAGATAAGAACCGCAGCGACAAAGGTTATGATTCAACGCATCTTTTATCTCGTCCTGAGAGGGATTAGGATTTATTGTTAACAACGCTGTAGCTGTCATAATCATTCCCGGAGTACAAAAGCCGCAACAGAAGGCCGTATGTTCGATGAAGGCTTGCTGAAGAGGTGAAAGATTGTTCACGGTTCCGATGCCCTCAATGGTAATGATTTCCTGACCAGATGATACATACTTCACCAAAACCTGACAGGAACGGCGGGCTAATCCGTCGATAATAACCGTACAGGCACCGCACTCTCCAACGCCACATCCGAACTTTGTTCCAGTAAGATTGAGGTTGTCACGGAGAATCCAAAGAAGAGGTTCATCAGGGCCTGCTCTTACTTTTCGTTTTTTTCCGTTGACGATGAGAGAGAATTCTTCAATTGCCATAGTTACACCTTGGAGGATAATAATTTTCTTTGGCGGGGATGTGCGATTATGAACTTTTGTCTCGATTTTCTCATTCAGTAATCGCAAGCAATTGTAAATCACGATTCAAGAAGATGTCAAGGAGGCATCACTGATGATGCTAGAAAAGAAGCTCCCCGAATCAACCCACCTCTCTTACAGGGGAAGATAAGATCATGAAAACTAGAAGGAGAGTGTCATACCTAAAACAGCTTAGACATCGGCAGAGAAAGAGGAGAAGATCAAAACATCTTGATAGAATTAAACCAGGCCGCCACCTTATCAGCATTGGAATATTGACCGACCACAAGTGTTGCCCTATGGAGATCCAGTTTTTCCATGGCCGCTCCAGGATTTGCTCCTTTTACTCCGATGATGGTATGGCAGAATCCAGGCCATTGTCTAAGGTCCCCTTTAGCTCCTAACGTCTTCAGAGCAGCGACAGCTTCCTCTGAAAGTGAAGCAAAGGCGCTTCCCCAGGTTATGGCTATCACAATTCTGCCTGACTTGATTTTATCAATGAAGGTTGACATTCTTTGGGAATTTTCTGCATCCGTGTGGGTATCGAAGGCTCTATGGATTAGAATTTTCCCCGTTTTTTCGTTCACCACAAAAATATTATAACCAGCTTTAAATTTATTATATATTCGCTGGTGACCTATTCTCAAAGGATAAAGTACACCCATTCCCCGGAAGTGTATTGTCCGGGAACCGCTGGTTGCTTCAATATCCACAGGAGAATATGTACCGGTTTGGCCGATTTGGTATGCAGGAGTGGTGGTAATGAGAACCTCAGACATTTTCTGGAAATGGAGGGTGATGATGTTTGAGCCGGGCTTCACCAACTCTTGCGGCAATGTAATTCTCTTGGTCACTTGATGTGAGTATGACAATTTATCCACTAGAGAGGAATTGAGCTGGATCTCCAGCACCTGGTTTATATTTGGAGCGAATTCTGGTATATCGCAGTCGATTTCCAGTCGGAAGCTTCTTTTTATAGGGGTCGAAAACAGAAGATTGGCGTTTTTGGCTGTTACCCATCTTCCAGTTCTATCCTGATGCTCGATCCATCTGGACCATCCTTCGGTCAAGGCCAGGGATTTTTTAGGAGTAAGAAGGTTTTCGCCCAGAAAAGGTTTTGCTAAGTCAGAATGAATCCTGAGATTTATCAGATTGTTTTCTTCCCTTATGCTGTATTCTGCTACTCCCCGAAACTGGCTTTTAAAATAGCTCTTTAAATATTCGATGCCACTGGCTTTGATGGCGCCCCGGTGGATGTTGATCTGTTTTATGTTGTAAAGGTTCAGAAACATATGGAACTGCGGATCTGGTATGCTCAGAGAGTCCAGCGTCTCAGAGGGAATTGTTGTGGTTTTCTCCTGAAGATAAGTGATATTGGGAATAAAGCTCACATTCTTGTAATAGTCAAAAATTTTATGAGGAAGATTGGCCAGCCACCCTGTGGGCAGATTCTTACCGTGGATGGTCTGGTAATATTGATACAGACCCAGCCTTTCTTTTATTCCAAAAGATTTTCCTTTGGAGGAAATGGAGAGAGGAAGCTCTAATAGAGAATATTTTTCGCTGTCCTGGGCCATTTCCTGATAATACTGATGAGGGTGGAGACTAAACATTCTTAGGGGAAAGGTAGCATATTCCCCTCCGATCATAACAAATGTGAGCGTGCAAAATCCCAGGGATAGCCATATTTTATGCTCTTTCTGTTTGAGGCGAGAAAGGATGTCATCTGCTGCATAAGCAGTGAGGATTCCCATCGCCAGCATGGAAATAATTATATACCTACTGGGATTCAGTGCAGCCGAAAAAAAAGGAAGAGAATGTGTGATTTGAAAGGGAAGCCACATCATCTTTTTGCCTGCAATTATAAGACAGGGACCTAAAGAGTGAACCGTAAATATCAGGGCGATGAGATGCCAGAATTTTATCTCCGGCTTTCTTCTGCCTAAGAAGACAGAAAAAATTCCTCCCAGGAGTACGGTGAAGCCGAGAAATATAGTTTTCTCTGTCCCGTACTTTTTAAGCTCGAAGATGTGTTTATAAAGCAGGGAGTTAGGGCCGGGTGTGACAAGATTCGTTATTTTAGGAGAGTTGCCGTAAGTCCCTTCTTTGACTAAATAGGCTTCATGGTGTTTAAACAGATTAATCAGAATGGGCATAAAAAGAATTAAGAAAACCAGGATAATTATGATAACTGTGAGTAAGGTTTTATCCCGATAGGAAGAATAAAGCTCGGCTCTTACAGATGAGAGGAAATTGTGAAGGTTGATCCGGTAGCGAAACAGGCATATAAACAGAGCAAAGATCAAAAGCAAATAGATTCCATTGGCATCCTTCGCTTCAAAGAAAAAGAAACGGATGTGCCCATGGACCAGAATCAACAAGAAAAAAAGCGCTGATATACAGGCGAAAAAAAATAGAGAATAACTTAAGATTCGCTTTTTTTTCTTTGATAATATTTTTTGGCTGATGAATTGAGCAGGAGGCGGGAAGGTATGATACAGGATGAAGATGGCCATAAAAAGAGAAGCGTAGATCAAATAATAAAAACTGCAGTAGCCGATGAATGCGAGACACAAGCCGGCGGCAACAGCCGACAGTACACTGCGTTTGCTCCAGGCTATATAAAAAAAGACTAAAAAAAATGGGATAAAGACGGTATCCACAAAATTATAATGGGCCATGAGCCGGGCCATTTTAAAGGGACAGAAGCTGAAAATGAAGCCGCTTAGAAAGGCGGCAAAACGGGCACGGACGAAACGGAGAGTAAGCAGATAGGCTCCGACTCCAGAAAAGGTGAACATCAATATGGTCACTAAATTAAAAGAAGTAATAAAAGGGATAAACTTTGATAGCAAAAAGACAAGAACATTTCTAAATATGGTGTAGGTATGAAAGGTGAGATTTGGTTCAAAAGGGTACAGGAGTGAAGTGGTCGTCAAAGGATTATATGTCGGATCTTCTAGAGCCTCCTTGAAGTTCCAACTGTTCCAGAGGTAGCTGTGAGCATCTCCTCCTTTCCCGTAAGCTGGCATATGGGAGTCGATATTAAGAATCAGAGGATATGTAAAGATTAAGGTGATAAAAAAATAGGCCAGAGAGACCAGAACGATGCTTTTTGCCTGAGCTTTTGTCTTCATTCGTGCTTTTTATCTCTGGAGCTACATTTCTGTGTTTAATGAATGTAGCCGAGGGCCTTTAGCCTCTCCTCGAGGTTTTTATCGATAATTACCCTTTGACTTTTAGCCTGAACCGGCATGAAGTTTTGATAATGTTCCAAAATCGAGTTAAACAGCTCCCGAACGAGTTTACTGTCGGTTTCTTCCAGGCCGGTCCTCTCAAATGGATCGTTTTCCAGGTTAAACAAGGAGATTTTAGGAGGAGAGCTCCTTCTGTTCACAATAATTTTATATAAATCCTTATTGGTCGCAACCACTGCCGGCCGAAGCTCTTCCGATCCTTTATGGGTAAAGTCACTTATGAAAACTCTATTCTTTTTTTCTTTGCCTTTCACAATCGGCATGAGGCTCTTTCCATCTAGCTCGAAGGGAGAATAGTCAATATCTGCCTCCTCCAGGAGTGTAGGCATGATGTCTATGGATCGCACAATTGGATATATCCTTTTTCCTTTGTTTTTTGATTCAGGAAATTTGATGATCAAAGGCACCTTTATCAATTCATCATAGAGTGTATGGGAATGAAGCCAGCTATTATGGTCATATAATTCCTCTCCGTGATCACTGGTGAGAATGATCATGGTCCTGTCATAGAGATTCAGCTCTATCAATTTTTGAATCAAGGGGCCGATGAGGACTTCGTCCGTGTATTTTATTTCCCCATCATAAAGGCCCACAAGATTTTCCTTTTCTTTTTCTGAGGTTTCCCAGGAATTTAGCTAAAGGCATTTTTTTCCATATCAAAGGGCCCTGCACATAGGACTCAGTAATGTTTTTATGGGCAAAATAAGGATCGTGGATTTGATAAGTATGCAGAAACAGAAAGAATTTTTTGTCTTTATTTTTCTCCAGCCAATCTTGGGAAAGCAATAAGATCTGTCGGGCATCATCTGCAGTGGAGGGGATGTATCTTTCGCCCTTGTAATTGTCGAAACCTTTGGCGAAACCAAATTCTTCACTGACAAAACCGCCAGCTGTTATGCCTCCGCAGAGATAATGGTTGATTCTCAAGATATCAGCCACGGTTATGATGGAGGGGTGCATCTTTTCTTCTTTTAGATAAACCTGGTGGTGGTAAGGATTGAGTGCAGTCAGCATTGAAGTGTGGGATGGCAGGGTCCAAGGAGATTGGGAGTAAGCATTTTGAAAAACAGCGCTGTCTTGAGCCAGAGAATCGATATGCGGGCTTGTGTTTCTTGTATATCCGTAACATCCCAGATGGTCAGCTCTAAGTGTATCCAGCGAAATGA
>SMTZ1_10003136_pt1 | contig 41243 bp, 44 predicted proteins | sample DeeMarSWOR136_30_FD_25667 | JGI IMG/M metagenome (IMG submission 25667) | reverse complement strand
CAGCTTGCCCAGCCTCTCGGCATATCAACAGAAAACATCACACCTGAACGCGCAAGACAACTATCCCGTATTGCTCTCATGTGCTTCTCTGAAGAAAAGCCCGAACCGCGATGGTTAGATCCCTCATATTTCCTGCAAGTGAAAGAAGCCTTTCCGAAAATAAAAAAGGATTACCAAGAGCGCTGCTCGCTGAAGCTTAAACTAGAAAAAACCTATAAAGACGAAATTTTCGACATTGACCTAGATGAATACATAAAACGGTATAACGATTTGTACAAAAGTTCTCTTCGATGGTTCCGCCCCGGTTTTTATCATGATCAAAAACAAATATCCCTACTAACTCATGGCAGCAAGGTTCCTAAATCTATTTTACAAGATTTAGTTGACGCACGTAGGCTGAAAACGCTAAGCGCCCGAATTGATGCTTCAACTGAAGCAGTACATGAATTGCTAGGTCATTTTTATCAAGGATATGAAACCGATTTTCAACAAGCAGAAAAAGCGATAGATATCACATCAGAACTATTCAGAATATCAGGTGCTGCAGGTATACCCGATAAAATAGCCCAGTTAGTCTCATACGGATCAAACCCTCAGCTCATAATCAAACAGATCGGCAATGAACTGCAGGACTCATTCGAAAAATGGCACATGCTTGCTGAAGAGCTAAGCCAACTACTGCCCATGTCCCGCATACCCAACTCTAGTTTACCGCTGTACGAGACGCCTCTAAGGATGCTTCAGGACTGGGCAAGCTCAGCTGAAAAACATCTGGTCGATCTTTGTGAAATTACAAAAGAAACCTTGAAAACAAACAAGGGTGAAGAGCCACAAAACTACAAACAGCTAATAACAGACCTGAAAAAAGCGGAGAATGTCAGAAAAAAAGAAGCTGAAATTCTCGATGACCGAGAGCTTCTCCAAAAGAAATTTGGATTGCGCTTCTCAGGACTCGAAACACGCTGGGAAGAAATACTTTCAGTTCTAAACTGGACTAGAAAGCTTCAAACTTTGTTTGGGTCTTCTCCGATTCCTGAAGGTTTTGGGGAAATTGTTTCCCTTGGGACCGTACATGCTCCATCGAACAGCGAACTGATTAGACATTATGATTCGACAATAAAATCCTTGGCAGCTTTAGAATCCCGTTTCGAAACCGAGTTGGCATATAAAGGGCAGAAACTGCAAAAAATGAACATTGAAGCGATGCAGTACATGCTCAAATGGCTTCGGGAAAGAGTGGATGATCTGCAAGTTTGGGTCGATTTTAAGGAAACAAGGCGTCTTTTTTCGATAAGAGGCTTATCTGAGTTTTTTGACAGACTAGTCAAGAACCCCCCTCATGACTCTCAGCTTATGGACATATTTCGCAAAGCAGCATACCAGGAATGGATTAATCATCTGTATGCAGAAGACCCGCGATTAGGTGAGTTTAGACGGGAAAAGCATGAGCAACTTATCGTTGATTTCAGCCAACTGGATAAAGAGTTGATTCGTCTTTCTTCGAATCGCGTGATACAAGCGGCAAACAGTAGAAAGCCAAAGGATATACTTATCCAAGCAAACGACTCAGAGGTAACCACGTTATTAAAGGAAGCCCTAAAAAAGAGGCAGCTAATGCCGATTCGTACCCTTTTACAACGGATTCCGCATCTCCTTCCGCGGCTTAAACCTTGTTTACTCATGAGTCCAATGTCTGTAAGCCAGTTTCTCCCCGCTGAACTGATGAAGTTTGATTTAATCCTCTTTGACGAAGCATCTCAAATTGTTCCTGAGGACGCAATTGCCACTATTTATCGAGGGAAAACAATCGTCATCGCAGGCGACAACAAACAATTACCGCCTACATCTTTCTTCCAAAAATCTCTGCTTGAAGATATTGACTGGGATGAAATCAGTGACGAAACTGTTGAAGTTTTCGACAGCATACTTGATGAAGCTGTGGGAATTGGGCTTCCTGTAAAGACTCTGCGTTGGCATTATCGTAGCAAGCACGAAGAGCTAATTGCTTTCTCTAACAATCATTTCTATGACGGAGCTCTCATAACTTTTCCATCGGCGATCGCCAAAAACGAGGCTCTGGGTGTAAAACTGGTTTATGTTCCAGACGGTGTCTATGATCGAGGAGGTCACCGAAACAACCTGAGAGAGGCGGAGGTTGTTGCTGACTTAGTTTTTGATCATTTCGATCGGTATCCCAAGAAAACTCTTGGGGTTGTAACCTTTAGTATAGCACAAATGGATGCTGTTGAAGAAGCTGTTGAGAGCCGTCGCAGGCAGCATCCTGAGTGCGAGCATTTCTTCAAGGAGGATCGGTTAGAAGGTTTTTTCATCAAGAACTTGGAGAACGTTCAAGGTGATGAGCGAGATGTGGTAATAATTTGTTTGGGTTATGGTTACGATTTCGGGGGCAAGATGACTATGAATTTTGGACCTGTTAATCGGGCTGGTGGAGAGAGGCGATTGAATGTTGCGATTACTCGCGCCCGCGAGAGGACAATTCTTGTTTCCTCAATTAAATCCTCGGATATTGACTTAGAAACCGCCAAGTCAGAAGGCACGATTATTCTGCATGACTATCTTGAATACGCTGAAAGGGGTCCAGAAGTATTGAAACTGGCTCACCTCAAACCAACCGCGTTTGGGTCTCCTATTGAGGAAGATGTGGCAATGGTGATCCAACGCTTTGGCTACGCTGTCGTGCCGCAAGTTGGGTGCAACGTTTGCCCTATCGATATGGGTGTTGTTGATCCACATGACGCGGGCAATTATCTTTTAGGAATAGAATTTGACGGCGCAACATACCAGAGTATTCGTAGCGTAAGGGACAGAGACAGGCTCAGAGAGCAGGTGCTTAAACAGTTAGGTTGGCGGATTCATCGTATATGGTCGCCTACGTGGGTCGCGAGACGGGACTCCGAAATGAGGCGATTGGTTAATGCTGTGGAAGAAGCACATAGATTCCAGTTGAGCAAAGATGCTCTAAGCACGGATGATGATGCAGAAGAGCAAAACTCCGAGGTCGATGATGGCGATGGTGGTGACGATTTGTCACAGGAAGTTGATGTTCAAAAAGTTCATTTCGCAGGCGTAGAGAAAATTGGTGTACCCTACAGAGTGCATACGCTTAAAGCAGAATTTAACTTGACTGTAAGGGTTCCATCCTCTCGATATGGGGGGGTGGTCAAAACCAACGAGTTTCATTTTCAAGAGAACCGTCAGCTGCAAAGCCGACTGTTGGAAGAGCTTGTTAATAAAGAGGGTCCAATTCACTTTGACTACGCGCTTCGAAGATTAGCTTCTCCATGGGGACTAAAACGGAAGGGTCCTAGGGTAGTTCAGGCTGTAAGAGAAGCGTTGAATCTTTTGCTCATAAATCAGAAGGTTGTCGTAAAGGGCAGTTTTCTTTGGCCTCCAGGGCTTCAACATGTCCAAGCACGCATTCCGGTTTCTGGGATTCCAGAATCGAGGAGAAAACTTGGGCATATTCCACCTGAGGAAATCGAAAACGCCATGGAATTAGTGGCTCATTATGCCTTGGGCATAAGTGCTGAGTCGCTGATAGGTGAGACAGCGAAAGTTTTTGGTTTCAACCGTCTTGGAGAAAGAAGCAGAAAAAGATTTTACGATATCTATAAGAGACTTTTATGGGAAAAGAAGCTGGTTTGCACTAATGACTTGGTTACTGTTGCTTGACGAGTGAACGCATATTTTGAGCCTTTTTGAAAGCTTGGGTTCCGCGTTTGTTCCAGTTTGAGATTTCCCTCATGCGCTCGGGAAAAAATTTTGGCTTTTTTTTTATAGATTCAACCAAAGCTTGGAGTAGACTGTTGCTTTGATACGGCAAAAAGGAATGCGGCGCATTTATCCGAAACATTATAATCGCCCTGCCGTGTTCTTTGCGTGACATGGGAAGTCTGACACTTGAAGTTCGGCGCATACGTGTATGAGCCCAAGAAAGCAGAGGGTTTTAACTTCCACCTTTTACGCGTTAAACTGGAAACAGGCACCAGGCTTCCGCCGATGCAGGACATGTACGGTAACATAGCCGTTTTCGCGGATAATGTAGCTGCTCGTAGTCATCCTGAATGGATCTCGCAGTCGCCTCTTGGTCCAGCACGTATGGGAAATAGCAACTTCAACATTTACTGGGATGTCGTGTGCGCTACGCAGCCGGAGCATCGAGCTGAACAACTGGATTATATTGAGGATGTTGCCAGGCACTCGCTGGGTGTGTGGCTAAACAGCCAATACTTCGCAGACCATAATCATTGCACCTGTCCGCGCTGCAAAGAACTCTGGAAGAAGAGCGGTCTCAGCTGGCTTGAATGGCGCAGAAAGGAAGTAACAGGCTACATAGCTCAAGTCAGGGAACGCGTGAAAAAAGAGCTTGTCATGTGCATACAGCCTGATCCTGTAAGCTCATATGAGCGTTACGGCGTTGACTTTGATGACCTTGCCAAGTACGCTGACGCGTTTAACGTCGTAATGTTTAGCAAGAACTATGCTACGCCGTGGTACTGGGAGATGCTGGCGCGTGGGTTCCAAAAACTGCTCAAGAAACCGGTATACATCAGCCTGTACGTTTTCGGTCCAGGCGACAACGTGAAAAACGCCCCTTCAGCTTCCGAACTGCTGACTGTGAGCGTTCGTTGCGCACGCGCAGGTATAGATGGAATTCTCTACTTGGCGAGTGGAACTAGCCAAATCAGGGACTTTCAGAAGGCGACGGTTGACAAAGTTGATCTTCGGCAGCGTCTAAAAAGCTACGGTGGCCAGCCAGTTAAAGAGGTTCTGGATTTGGTGACGAATTGGGAAAAAATTGTGGAGTGAAGCTCTGCCGCTTATTGTAGAGATTTCTTGAGAGTTAAAAGATAGGACATGACTTCCTCGATTTTGGGTTCAGACATGTCGAAGGCTAGCTGGATTGTTGATCGTGGATTCGAACCTGCAGAAGTTCTCAGCCTTTCTAAAGCGTTATCTATGTTAGTGAAAAGCGAATCCCACGTGATTTTGGTTTTTTGTCTCTCCAATGTGTACAACGTAAGTATGTGCATGCTAATCTTGCTTAAGGTATTCCTGAATCCCCGCAAGGTCACGATTATTTCCAAGCCCTCAGCTTCCGCTCCTAAGAGGTAATCCTTGATTGTGCGATGCTGTTTTTCTAAGGTCTCGATTTTCCCGTATAGCTCAGTTTTTATTATTTCGTCGGTTCCATCTCGCATAGATACCAAGCCTCTTCTTCTATGTCCAGCACTGCAGTAAATAAGAGTTTATTTTTGGAACATCTGTTCTGTCACATGATAGCCAAAAATTGACACTCCGCCCCCTTTAAAGAAGAGGAAAAGTAATGGCGGGCCCGCTGGGATTTGAACCCAGGACCTCCGGCTCCGCAGGCCAGTGTCATAATCCGTACTAGACTACGGGCCCTATAGCACGAGATTACTTCACTCGTTTAATATAAATGCTCAGCAAATAGCAGATGCATGAACATATATTTTATAACCTTCTAGCGTTAAAGCAAGAAAAGAAAATGCCTGGGAACTCAAGAAAAATCCACGCTTACATTAAATTGATGCGATTTGATAGCTGGCAGGTTTGGCTTTTTAACTTTTTATTAGGATGCATTCTATTTGAGCTACCACCCATAAATCGTTTAATAATAGTCTTGGTCTCTTTTTCTCTTGCGACCAGCGCAATATTCGTACTGAATCAATACTTCGACCAAGAATACGACAAAACAAATAACCTGAAGAAGGACCTGCCGATGGCATCAGGCGAGATTTCGCCAATGATGGGTCTCACATTGTTTTTCTCATTTACCGCGATCAGCCTCACAAGCGCATTTATTACTGACATCAGCATTTTCTTGTTGCTTCTCATATTCATGCTCCTTGGAATAGGTTATTCTACTCCGCCTTTTAGCTTCAAAAGCAGACCGGGCCTAGACGTTATTGTTTGTGGCATTGGAGCAGGAATACTGCCTTTTTTTATTGGAGTACAAACCGTGCCTCTCTTAAATTTGCATTTTGAATTTCCTTGGATGATGAGGCGTTATCAGGATGCTTTTTTTGTGGCATTGCCGATTTTTCTTGTTCAGTGCGTAGGCCAAATTTACCAGGTAGTTGGAGATTACGAGGCAGACGCATTAGCAAAAATTAACACGTTTGCGGTGAAATACGGCAAAAAAACCGCCTTAAGATTCGCGGCAACATCGATACTTATTACTATAAGCTTGCCAATAGCATACGAGCTCCTCAATTTGTCATTAACTCCCTTTCTCTCTTGGTACCTGATCGCTTTGGTTTGTTTAGTCCCATGTCTGCTGCACTTTTTGAAGCGCACACAGGATGCATCTGAAAAGAACTTTAAAAAGCTACGAGAATTTTCCCGCCACGGTGGTGCCGCTATCTTGCTCATTCTAATACTTTACGTGCTATTCATAAAGCTAACCCTAAACGGAGCATGAGGCAGAACTTATTTTTTGCGCAGTACTCTCCTCAAGGCTGCAATAACATTTTGCTTGCCCATGGCAAGTATGTATGGCCCCAGTCTTGGTCCCTGCGAAGCGCCCAAAAGGATCAAGTAGAGAGTTTTAAAGAGTGCACTGGGCTTCAAGCTATTGGTTTTGGCTGCATTGAAAATGGCGTTCTGTATCTTATTTGGCTCGTCTTCGGTTTCTAAGACTTTGATTAAGCCGGTTATTGCTTTTTTCTCTTCGCTTTTGAGGTTTACACTGCTTTCTTTGATCTCCTCGAAATCTCGGGTCCAGTTGAGCGCGTATTCAATACGTCTTTTAAGATCAGCTTCAACTATCTGGTTTCTTCGCAGGTAGCAATAGCTTTGAAGTTTCTCGATTACAAACTCGGTTAAGCAATCTTTCGGCGCCATTTTAACCAAAAACACAAGCAAATTATAGGGAATGTGAACGCCTGGTTTAACTGGTGGCTGCATAACCCAACAGTACTGGTACAAACCTCTCAGCTTCGCAAATTCCTTTTCGTCTTTTACGGCTTTCTTGGCAAAGTACACATCCTCAAGATTGTCCAGTTCGTTCATGTAAGAAGGAATGTCCGAGACGTCAAGAGTGCGAGTTCCAACAAACCTTTTTAGCATCAACAGAAGCAACGATTGCGGCGAACCATAACGGAACCACACCTGCGGCGTGAATACATTGCCGGCAGACTTTGAAATTTTCCGTCCCCCTTTATCTAAGAACATCTCATACCTCGCGTGAGATGGTGGCTCGAAACAGAGTATTTCGCGGCATATACGGTCGTTTATCCGGACTGAATCAGCGATATCCTTGCCATAAGCTTCAAACCTTATATCCAAAGCTTTCCACCGCGCAGCAAATTCGCCCTTCCAGCTCAGTTTTCCCTCGCCACGACGTATGTCTACCTCGCCTCTGTACCCGCACCCTTCAATCCTCTTGCCTCTGATTTCCAAGCCCTTGCAAACGTAAAGAACCTTGTCCGTTTCTGGGACGAACTCCAATGCTTGCGTAGTGTAAATTCGCCTGCACTTCTCACAAACTGGAAAGTATGGCAAAACCTCTGTGTAGCGTTCTTGTCCAACTTCCTCCTTGACGATTTCGCCGACCTTCCCGGCGTTCAAAAGTATAGTCCTGATCTCCTCAAGCAGCAAGCCTTTCTCGTAAACTTCTTTCGCAGACATGTAATGATATTGAATGCCACAAGTGTCTAAAGCGTCAAGTAGAAGCGAACTCATATGCTTTCCGTAGCTTTCGTGGCAGCCAAACAGGTCAGGAATGCTAGACACGGGAAAACCCAGATACTTTTCTAACGATTTTGGCAGTCCAGCTGGAACCTTCCGCAGACCATCTTTGTCATCGCAGAATGCCACAAGTTCAGAGTTAAAACCCATCCCCTTCAGAGCCATGGTAACGGCATAGGAACGCGCCGCGTCGCCAAGGCTACCTATGTGAGGAAAACCAGAAGCGCCGAGACCCATCTCTGTCCTAACTCGGTCCAAGCTTCTGCCCAGCTTTCGCTCTCGACTGGTCACTTTCTGCGCCATCTTGTCGTACCATGTTCCCTGACCGATGATCTTTCCGCTCATAACAGTCTAGTCTCTGCAACAATGACTATATGATGGAATAAAAAAACGTTTAGAAAAAAGCAGACGCTACTTTCGCTTCAGAGCCGTCGCTATCGCCAAGGTGCCGAGAACAAGCAATATCAGAGCCAACGAGTAAATCGGATTAAACGCGAACAGGTACCATGCTCCACCCACCGCGATTAACAGCAGGCCCAAGCTCATGGTGCTGAAGGCACCGCGCTCGTATTTATGCACGTTTGAAGACCTCAATCCGGCTAAAGCCAGCGTCCAGCAACCTGAAAGCACCAGAATAATGGGAATGATAAGAATCCAATCACTGATTATCTGTGTTGCGTAGAGCATTATCGCTATTACGATTATTATTAGGAAAACGCCTATGGACAGCGTTTCCCGCCTGTTTTCAGCCATGGACGCTACCCGCCTATGAAAGTTTTTCGCCGCATTCTGGACAAAACTTTGAACCCGAAGGAATCGACTTGCCACACTTGGGACAGTTAATGGCTCCAGCAGACGGAGGTGTAAGCTGTGTTCCGCATTCTGGACAGAACTTGGATGTTGCCGGGACCTTCGAGGCGCATTTAGGGCAGATCACCAAAGCTGCTGCCGGTGCTTGTGCGGGACCAGTAGGCGTCATAATCTGCGGTATGAGCACCATGCCAGTTCCTAACGCTGCACCACCACCAGATTTTCCGAGGGATTCAGCAGCACTTTTCATGGTTTCCATGCGTAAGATCTCTTCTGGTGCGGTTCTTCCTGTTTTAAGCCAGAATAGCCGTTCGCGGTATTCGGGCGTGGTGTCTATACCCTCGAAGCGAAGATCAGTGAGTTCTATGCCTAACCGCCTAAAGTAGTCGATAAGGCTGTTTTTCACGATCACGGATGTCTCGTCAAGCCTTGTGAACACCGTGACCAAGTCATAATGGGAAAGCTCATCGATTATCTTCTCGTTTAAGAAGCCTCGCAGAAAATCGTTGACATCCGCGCTGGTATAGATGTTCTGTCCACCGATGACTTCGTTCACGAAGAGCTGCACGTTTTCTACTTTGAACCAGAAGGCACCGAACACTTTAAGCGGCGCCAACTCGGTGGTCTGGGCACTGGTCCCGAACTTTCCGGCAAAAATCTTAGTGGAAATAAATATGACGGCTGCTTTGAAGGGTTTCTCTCCGTAACCCACAATACGCGAGAGCAAGCTCGTCAGCAAAGGTAGATTCAAAGTGGTCAGGACATGTCTGCCTGCACCGAAAACATCGTAAGACTTGCCGTCTCTGAAAAAAACTGCTACTTCGTACTCGTGCACTATAAGTTGAGCGCCCCATGTTATTTCTTCGTTTGGGTATCGCCAGACTATATCTTCGGAATTCGCACCTTTCCATTCTATAACTTGTGGCATATTATGTCGCTCCCAATATTGCTTCGGCTCTCTTATCAAAAGTTTCCTCGAAAGCTTCAATTTTGTCAGCTATGTTCTGTATTTTTTCCTTTGCGTTCTTGGTTTCGCCTTTAGCGATTTCAGCTTTGAAGGCGTCAACATCAATAGCTAAGCTTTCAGCCTCGCTAACGAGTTTATTGTCGAAGTCTATCATCCTGTCAAGGTTTTCTTCCGTCACTTTGACTATGCTAAAAAATCCAGAGTAGCCATAAGATGCATGGTTAACCTTCTCAGTTGCGCGATCAAATTTCGCCACGAGCCGATCCATGTCCGTTGTAACGTCAAAATACCGACGATCAGAAAGTTTCTGAAAGACCCATTTTAGGTCATCCTTGGATTCCGAAAGCTTAAGGTGCAGGTGGTTTCGAATAAGCTTGTCAGCCTCACGCCGCAATTCTTTTTCTTTATAGCCACGAAAACCCGGGATAGCCGCAACAATGCGCTCGCTAAGGCGCATTTGCTTCTTAGCTTCCGCATAAACATCCTTCTTTTCACTCAATTTACTATTCCCACCTATAATTACTAATCGATTATAGAAAAATGCGGCTTTTAAGGTTTCTTAAAAAGCATTAAAACTTAGAAGGTATATCGCCTTTAAGAGCTGTTCCAGCAGTACCTTCAATTATCAGTTGGTAATTTTTGTCTCTATACTTATACTTAATGAACCACACGGGTGCGTGAAGATAGACCACCTGTTTAATGTTCAAGTCTGTTTGAATTTCGATGATTCTGTCCACGTCTTGCTTAAGCAGGTAACGATGATGCATCTCGATTTGCTGCTTGGCGAGCTCCACAGCTTCTTCTCTGTCGATTTCACTATTCAAAACCTTTGCGAACCCTTCGATTTTCCGAAAGTCATAGGGAATCTTACCCTCCAAAGGAACATCATATTCCCTTGTTGGAAAATCTGCCGCCTCCCGGGCTAAGACAAGCCAGTTGTACTCTTTGTAGATTTTTCCTTCCTTTACAATCGGCGGAGCGATACGCTCAAAAATTCCTTCATAGCTGCTTTTCGCTTCAACGGAAACAACCCAAAAAGGCAGATAAATCAGCTTTTTCTCCAAGATTATACATTTTTTAGCCAGGTCTCCTGGCTTCAAGAAACCCGAGCGCATCCAGACTCTTATAGGCTCTTCAATTTGAGCTTCATCGAACTTGTTTAGCAATAGTGAATGTTCAAAATTAAAGGGTTCTCCTGTTTCGATTACGGTTGTGAAGCCGCAGTACTTGCATGTGGCTATGATCTCGCCAGGCTTGAACTCCACTGGCGCCCCGCAGTGGGAGCACCTGATATTTTTAGCCACCGCCATTCTGCTACGCCTTCAGTTTTCCCTTTTCAGAATTTCCCTTGCCACTATTACTCCGGATGCTGAGGCCTGAATTAAGCCTCTAGTGACGCCAGCGCCGTCACCTATGGTAAACATATTGTGGATTTTGGTTTCTAATTCATTGTTCAGTTGAAGATGTGAAGAGTAGAATTTCACTTCTATACCATAGAGTAGTGTGTCTCTCGAGTGGATTCCAGGTGCAATCACATCCAAGGCTTGGAGCATTTCCCTTATATCGGATAGATAGCGGTAGGGCAACACAAAGCTCAGGTCTCCAGGCGTGGCGTTCTTCAATGTTGGTTCAACGACGCTGCGTGCGAGGCGTTCAGGTGTTGAGCGTCGTCCAGAAACCAAGTCACCCAGACGTTGCACCATTACGCCGCCGCTGAGCAAGTTTGAAAGTCGGGCAACATATTTTCCATAAGCTATTGGCTCCCTGAATGGATCCGTGAAGGACGTGCTTACAAGAATGGCGAAGTTTGTGTTTTCTGTTTTTCTTTCTGCGTAGCTTTGCCCGTTGACTGTTAAGACGCCGTCGTATGATTCTGCGGTGACTTCACCATAAGGCGAGACGCAGAAAGTCCGTACCTGATCGTCAAAAAGCCGGGAGTAATATACAAGTTTCGGCTCATAAAGCGTCGTTGTTAATTCTTCCATGACGGAGGCTAAAACTTCGACTCTTACGCCCACGTCAACCGGGTTGTTCACGGTTTTTAGGCCGCGGATTTGTGCTTCTGTTTGCAGCCATTCGGCACCGCTTCTGCCCGGCGCGATTATTACGTATTTACCCGTGATTTTTTCACCTTTTACGGTTTCAATGCCTTTGATGGTATTGTTTTCGGCGATTAGTTCTTTCACGTCTGTTTTGGGTTGAAAAGTGATTTTTCCATTCAGTTCTTGACGCATTTGCCGCAAAGTTTCGGCGCATTTTTCAGTTCCCATATGGCGGACTTCCTGTCTAATCAGCTTCAGTCCAGCCAATGAGGCGTTGCGTTCGATTTCATCTACTTTCTCTTGGTCTCCGCCGTAAACTTGCTTGCTCGCACCGAATTTCAAGTAGACACTGTCAACATATTCTACAAGCGATTTAAGCTCTTTTTGAGAAACGTATTGGTTGAGCCAACCGCCTACTTCTGTGGATAAAGTGAGCTTACCATCACTGTACGCGCCCGCTCCGCCCCAGCCTGAAAGCACTGAGCATGGCTCGCAGTGGCGACATTCGAATCCTCTGCTTGAGGGGCACTTCCGCTGGTCTATGTCTGGACCTCTATCGAGTATTAACACGTTGAGGTTATTTTTTTCCGTAAGCTCTAACGCGGAGAATATTCCTGCTGGACCCGCACCGACTATTATTACGTCGTATTTCATAGGGCATTTTCCCCTAGAACCCAAAATTAGATGTAACAACTGGCATATATTTGTTAGTGAGTTTTTTCTTGGAAAGAGGTGGTTATTCACTCTCTACAGTCCATTACAGTATGTTTTATGTCTTTCTGAGATATATCTCAAGAACATTTATATCCATGCACGCCCCCTTCAATAAACTTGAACAAAACATGGCAACCAGAACCAAGAACGAAAACATAGACGAGCTAATCTTAGACTTCTCTCGCTTCTATATTCTAACAATTCTTTTTGAAAGCCCCGCCCACGGATATCACATAATAAGCCGCTTCAAAAAAAGAGTTAAAAAAGAAGTTAGCCCCAGCCTTGTATACCCGTTTCTCAAGCAACTGGAAAAGAAGGGCTTGGTTAAGCACAAAGTTAGGTCTGTGGGTGAAAAAAAAAGAAAAGTATTCGAACTCACTCAAGAAGGCAGAGAATTATGCATTAGTCTTTTCAAACGCTTCGCCGACCTCGTTTCAATCGCTATTGAGTCCAGCCTCTACGTTTGTGCACACTGCGGATGCAAGATCTATGAAGGAGGCTACCGCGAAGCGATTGAGGGAAAAGAAACAACTTTCTGTTGCATGCACTGTTCTCACTCGTATAGAGAAACACGGAAACTCGCCAATAAAGTGACACAATAATAAAATAGTCAAAATAAAATAAACGGGTTGTTAGAGGGAATAGCTAATCTTTTATGGCTTCTATGAGACTCATGACATTCCAAAGTTTTACTCGCGTGTAAGGCGGCATGTTCGGGTCTTGCAGTATCTCGTCTAAAAGTGAAATAGCATTTGAAGCTCGCACTGCAGGTGTAAATTCAGGGCTTTGCAAGGCGCCCATCGCGTCTTTTGCTGCGCGTCTGATATTCCTCGGAGTCGTGTTATCTTCCGAGACCATACCAAGCACAACCAACGCTTGATTAATTTTCTCTTCATACTCCTGAGCTTTTTTCTTTCGCACCATAAACCTCCCACCAAGCAATTCGCAGTGATTAAGTTATATAAGCTTTAACAAGTATTTATGTTAGGGTTCTGAAATGCAAGAAAAAACTGAGGATAAACCTATTAAACGCATGGCTGACCTGCTACGGCAAGGCGCTACTTTAACAGACCTATCATGCCCCGCCTGCGCTTCGCCGCTCTTCAGGCTAAAAGACGGAACATTGTGGTGCGCGAAAGACGAAAAGAAAGTAATCGTGGTAAAAGAAGGCGAAGAACTAAAGAAAGCAAATAGCACGGTATATGAAAGACTTGAGGCTACACTTCTCACGAAAGTAGAAGACATGCAAAACCAGATTCAACAAACTAATAACGTTGATGAACTGCAAAAACTGAGCAGCGCACTATCTGAACTCCTAAGTAGCCTCGAAAAGATCCAAAATATGAAGAAACGTTAAAATAGGAACCCGAGATGCTAGGGTTTTACAGTAACTTCCCAATAAACATTCACAGACTAGAAAGCTTTTCTACAACCTTTTCAAATAAGCAACTCCAGCGAAGGCTGATACACGTTCTTCGTGATATAAACCGCAAAACCTTCAGTTTTGAGGAAGTCGCCTATCCAACTGTGCTTAACTGCACAATAATCTTTGAGGCAGGTTTAGCTGAGGCTGAAAGCTTCAACTATATAGACGAAGAAGAAACAAAGAAGGTGCTTAGCGCCTTAAGGAAAGCGCCCTTTCAGATCATGGACTTTTTTTGCGCCGTACGCTACCATAAAGGGCTTGGAAAGAAGAAAAAACCATTGAAGTTTGATTACTACATGATGCGCACTGTCTTCGGCAAGAATGTTGTGGAAATTCAGGTTTTTCACGAGCGAGGTCCCCAGTATCTTTCTCCAGAAGACATAGTAACATTTCTGGCCAACAAAATCAACGAGACATCGGCGAGAAAGATTTTGAAAGAACGTGCACTTCTGTAATAATAGTGAATTAGAGTCAACGCAGATGCGCACATCACGTTAATTTTTTGGCCCTCTCCTTCCTCCTGTTGAATCCAACGCTTTTCGATTCGTTAGGAACGGTAGTGGGAACAGTAACAAAGAATCCTGATATGGAAAACGGAATCGGAAACATAGTCACGTTTCCAATGATGTACTTTGTGGGTACACTCTTTCCCATAGCATCATGCCTAGGTACCTGCAACACATCACATATGTTCTGTTTTGTATTACATATTTGAGGGTTGAACTACTTCACGGTGTATGTAAACTATGATGAAGCAGTGATTGTCATAGCTGTAATTAGAATAATTATGGTCTTTCTCTTCGTAGCAGCTGTGAAAGTATTCAAGGGGAGAGAGGAATAACATAGTCAGCTCAGCAATGGTTAGGTTTCCAAGAACTTCAAAACTAAGGCGTAGAGAGCTTCTGCCACTTCATCCTTAGCGCGATTTCCATCCAGTCTAACCACCTCGCCCTTGGCCACAAAATTCAGATATATGTCACGTACCTTCTTTAGCGTCTTCATGTTTTCCATAACCGACTTCTTAGACTTTAGGCGTTTCCACACGGTTTTCAGTTCTACATCAATGAAAATTGACAAGTCTGGCTTAAGAGCATGCTCATTTGCCTTTTCTATCCATTCAAGGCTGAGCCCAGCAGCGCCCTGATAAGCTAAGGATGAGTAGACGTAGCGGTCAGAAATCACAATCCGCCCTTCCCTCAAAGCCGGTAGAAGCTCATTTTCCATATGCTCAACGCGGTCTGCGGCGAAGAGTAGAGCTTCGACTACGGTTGAGAGCCGTTTTTTGCCGTAGAGGCAATGTTTACGGATAAAATTTCCAATTTTGCCGCGACTGGGTTCTGCCGTGTAGAGTGCTTTTTGGCTTTTATCGAGTTTTTTTGCGAGTAGCTTGGCTTGTGTGGTTTTTCCGCAACCATCTAGACCTTCGATGCAAATAAAAATGCCTTTTTTGCTCATTTTTTCACCTTGGAATGGCTTTGCGTTACACATTATAGGGAGACTCATAAATATAACTTGACAAGAAGTGGGGTGATCATTAGTGCCGAAGGCGTATTGGGGTGAAATTAAGGATCCAGTGCACGGTTACGTGTATATTACAGACGCGGAGAAGGAGATTATTGACTCGTATCCTATGCAGCGGATGCGAAGGCTGCGACAGCTAGCGGGATCGGAGTACGTTTATCCGGGCGCGAATCACACTCGATTTGAGCACTGTGTCGGCGTCATGTACTTAGCGGGTAAGGTTGTTGAGAACCCAAAAGTTTCCAGAATGGTGACCGACGAGGAGATGGACATGATTAGGCTTGCAGGGCTAATGCATGATGTTGGGCACGGTCCGTTTTCGCATGTTTTTGAGCAGCTGTTGATCAAAGATTTGGAAAAGACGCATGAGGATATCACGTCGTGGATAATTAAGAAAAGCGAGCTGGGCGATAAGATAGCCAACATGGGGTATAAGCCTGAAGAGATGGGGAAACTTGCTGTAGGAAAGCTTCACAATCCGGGCAAAGCCTTTTTGGACCAGATAATTAGCAGCGCTGTTGACGTGGATAAGCAAGACTTCATAGTAAGAGACACGTTTCATACTGGTGCAGAGTACGGGTTCATCGACGTTTTCAGGTTGATTCATGCTTTGGATGTTTTGGGAGAAGACTTAGCGGTAGAGCTCGGAGCGCTGTCAGCTTTAGAAGCGTTTATGATAGCGCGGATCGAATCGTTCAAGAGTATATATTTTCATCGCGTTGGCAGGGCGGCACAAATCATGCTAGCTATGGCTATGGAGAAGGCGGACGAAGAACTCGGTTTGACAGCTTTTAAGACGCCTGGCGAGTATTTGTCGATGGATGATTACACGGTTTGGACGGCGCTGAAGAATTGCGAGGGATCAAATAAGATAATAGAGGATTTGGAGCAGAGGCGGTTGCTCAAGTGCGTGTACGAGCGGACTTTCTACGAAAAGGACGCGGTGGTTTCAAACATTTTTGGGCGCGAGGCGTACCGTCGGCAGATGCAGAGTGAAATCGCGAAAGAAGCGGGTTTGGAGCCTGAGGCTGTGGTGATTGATGTGCCGACAGTGCCTTCGGTGCCGTATCATAACGCAGTATTCATGGAGTCCATGGAGATACCCGTGTTTAGCAGAAGCCAAGCAGGCAAGAAAACGCCGTATCGCTTGAGCAACATATCAAAAATAATTGAAAACCTGAAAGGGTTCATCAACATACTTCGAGTTTACACGAAGGCTGCTGATCGCGAAAGAGTAGAACGGGCAACGGCAAGGATTTTAGGCAGAATCCCTACAACCGCAAAAATATCATATTAAAAGCGATCCCATATAGAACTTGAAGGGGAAGGTTTATTCGAGTCGAAAAACACTTGCATGATGCTGCGGCGGCATAAAAAGAGCTCCGGTAGTATAGTCCGGTCAAGTATTCCGGCCTTTCGAGCCGAAGACCCGGGTCCGAATCCCGGCCGGAGCACCATACGGGCGCCCCCCAGTTTCTAGCAAATTTAGCAGTGATCGCTGTATTTCACTAACTGTGCGCGATTATTTTTTGTGTAGTCTCTTCTTTCTTGGAATTTTATGTTTCTTGGCGCCATTGAACTTGTCAATTTAAAGAGGCCACTTTTCATGTAAAGCCAGAACGAGTTATTCAGGTTTCGACGGTTAAGAAACTTACTCACCGCTAATTTCAGATATTGTGGGGATAATTTGGTAGAATCTATTAGCAGCTCATTATCTTTTGTGGTGCCATAAGTTTCGAGGCTTGAAGGCGATTAACTATAAAGATGCTTTCCTTCATTGTGCAGTTCCCCTAAATCTACTCTTAATTTGTTTTTTTGCATCTAAAGAGCAAATTAGTTAGCTTCGGGCATTGCGATTATCATACTAACTTCATGAGATGCGCGAATTAACGTGAGCTCGTTTGCGAGCCTTAAGGTTGGACGCGCTCATAGGAGATACTTCATATTGAGATCGTTAGTAGCGATTCTATGAAGAGATTAGAAGGACAGATATTGCGGTGCTGCAATAGCCGCCAGAACATTAAATAAATATGTTCGCACACCAAGAAAATAGAGGGCTAATGAAATGTCGGATAACATTTTGTCAGCATACAAGCAACTCATCACTCGAGCCAAAGACCTGATTGTTTTATCATCCGCAGGCACCATAATTCAGTGGGACATGGAAACCAAGATGCCACCAAAAGGAGTGGAACAGCGCAGCCAGCAACTCGCGCTATTTAGCCGTATCAGCCACAAGATGAGCACAGCACCAGAAAACGGAAAGCTCCTAAAAACCATCCTCACTCATCCGCAGTATGATGCGCTGGGTGAAGTGGAAAAACGTAACGTCCACCTCATCAAGAAAAATTTTGACGAACAAACTGCGATGCCAGAAAAACTCGTCTCAGACATTGCTAAACAAAAAGCTATAACCGTAAACACTTGGAAAAAAGCCAAAAAAGCAAAAAACTTTGCCATGCTCAAGCCAGAACTGGAAAAACTTGTCGCTTTAAGCAAAGAAGCAGCCCAAATTCTTATGAAGGTGAAAGAAACTGCAATGCCTTACGATGCCCTACTAGACGAATATGAACCAAAAATGACCGCTGATGTTATTACAGTAACGTTCAATCGACTTCAACAGGGACTCGAGGTATTATTGACAAAACTCCGGAATAGTCACAAACAACCCGACACCAGCATACTCAACATCAATATAACGCTGGAAAAGCAGCGTAAAATAGCTCAAGCCATTGCCCAAGTGTTGGGCTACGACACCACCTCAATTATAGCAGGCGGAAGAATCGATGAAACTGAACACCCCTTCACCACTGGATACTATGACGATGTACGCGTAACTACTCATTATTATACTGACAATTACGCTAGCGCGATCTTCTCCATCCTTCACGAAACTGGTCACGCTTTGTACGAGCAGAACCTAAATCCCAAATGGAAATACCAGCCCGTTGGATCACCATGTTCCTTCGGAATCCATGAATCCCAATCACGCTTGTACGAAAACATAATCGGGCGCTCAAAAGAATTTTGGACGTACATGCTGCCAAAATTGAAACAAATCGCCGGGCCCGAACTCGCCAATGTAAGCTTAAGCCAGTTCATCCACGCCGTGAACAAGGTCCAGCCTTCAAAAATCCGAATCGAAGCCGACGAAGTTACTTACAATCTTCACGTAATAATACGATTTCAAATCGAAAAAGACCTCTTTGCTGATAAAACAACCGTCGCCGAGCTACCAGTAAATTGGAATCAAAAATACGAGGAGTATTTGGGTGTCAAGGTGGAAAATGACTCTGAAGGAGTAATGCAGGACACCCACTGGGCAAGTGGATTGTTCGGCTACTTCCCAACCTACGCGCTGGGAAACATCTACACGGGACAACTTGCCACAGCGCTCGAAAAGGATGTGGCAGAATGGCATTCATTAATCGCGCAGGGCAACTTGGAAGACATACGAACATGGCTGGCTAAAAACATCTATGGCTACGGAGCCTTTTATGACCCAGCCGACCTTGTACAGAGAGTAACGGGGAAGGAACTAGACGCTGAACCTTATCTGAAGTATCTTTTGGAAAAATACATTTTGCTTTACGAACTTTAAGCTTCCTCTTTCTTCATTAATTCACTATAAATGTAAATAACGAGAAATGCAATGATCCCGCCAAAAAAAAGGTAAACGCCGATCCATCCTGCAAAAGCATCGTAGACGTTAGCGCCATAAAGAAAAAGGACAAACCCCAATATGACCGCACTTAAACAGGCCCAATCCATCTGTGACATATAATCACCGTAAACACTGAATAGTAACATTCAGTGCACGCTAAAATATAAAGAATTGCCGATAAACCTTAGGCTAAGTAAACCAAAGCCACCACAATGTGTAGTGCCCGCCATCCAAAAAAGCAGCATTTTAGCAAACATCGACAAAACCTTCAAACCTTAAACATAATGAGCAAACTCTTTCCGACACTCTTATATACGAGACAATACACAAAGAGCGCTGAGGTAGTAGAAAATGTCGGGTACAGAGACTAAAAAACCTGAAACGCGAGAAGAACTTGTAAGAATTGTGGCGGAAGCCGCCTCAAAAGACATAGCATATAAAGACTCGCGAAAGCGTAAACCGACAAAACCGACAATATCAGGAACCGCAAAAGCTCTAAACATCCACAGAGACACGCTTTACACATGGCTAAAAGAATTTAATGTCGCCTTTCCAGATATTCTAGACCGAATACCGACAACAAAACCGTATGAAAATGTCGTGATGGGGAAAACCTATCTGATAGGTGAAGCTCTTTTGGGGGAAGGAAACGAACTTGCTCATGTGGACCTTTTGATCGGCGACAAAGACGGACCAGTTGGCAAAGCATTTGCAAACGGTTTATCAAGCCTCTCGGTGGGGCACACTCCTTTGCTGGCTGTTATAAGGCCAAATCTTCCTCCTAAGCCGCACACTTTGCTTGTGCCAAAGGTAACCGTCAAAAACATGGAGGACGCAGGGAAAATTTTCGGGCCAGCTCAAGCTGCAGTTGCAAAGGCTGTAGCAGACGCTGTAGAAGAAGAAGTGATCCCGAAGGATAAGATTGATGACTGGGTTATTGTGTGCAGCGTATTCATTCATCCACAAGCCAGCGATTACCGCAGGATATACCAGTACAATTATGGAGCCACAAAGCTGGCTTTGCGACGAGCCTTAAAGAAGTATCCGTCGCTGGAGAAGATGTTATATGACAAGGATCGGGCGAAGCATCCGATTATGGGATTCAAGGTTCCGCGTTTATGGAGACCACCCTACCTGCAGATTTCTCTTGACCCACCAACGCTGGAAGGAGCAAAGAAAGTTATCGCGCAGATCCCTGGAAGCGACAGAATAATCATTGAAGCAGGTACTCCGCTAATCAAACGTTACGGAACAAGAGTGATGCGTGATCTGAGAGAGGTGAGTAAAGACGCGTTCATACTTGCGGATCTGAAGACTTTGGACGTTGGAAAAGTTGAAGTTGACATAGCCTACGAGGATACGGCAGACGCTGTCATAGCGGCAGGTTTGGCGCCACCTGAAACTCTTGACAAGTTTGTGCACGAAGCAAAGCGGCTTGGAATATACGGCGTCGTAGATATGCTTAACGTTGAAGACCCAGTGCGAAAACTAAAACAGCTCCAAGAGTTTCCAGATATGGTCATACTACACAGGGGAATAGATCAAGAAACAGGAAGAACCTTAGGGTTGGACCTCATACAAGAATTGCGCCATTCATTCTATGACAAACGATTCCTCATCGGAGTTGCAGGGGGAATAGTGCCAGAAACCGCAAAAGAAGCCTTGGAAAAAGGCGCAGACGTTGTCATCGTGGGAAGATATGTAACTCAGGCAAGAGATGTGGAACGCGCTGTCAGAGAATTCCTAGAAGTAACACCTAAAATGCGCGAAGACATCGACCTATTCAGAGTCCATGTGGAATAAACTAATCACTCCATCTTTCTTTTTTCTTATACTTGTTCATTCATGGTCTATGGGATTGCAAACTGAGCGAAAAGGCGGACTTAAAAGATGAAATAAATCAAAAAGGCTCGTGCAAAAAAGTATGTGGTAGATACATTTTCATAAATCCTTAATAGAGAGATATTAGACTTCATACTCCGCTGGAGAGAAGTAAGCATATGACTAAGTTCAAGGTAATAGTATCCGACCCAGAGACTGGAACTTCCAAAGTGGTTGAGCTCGAAGAAGCACGCGCGGTTCCTTTTATCGGAAGGAAAATTGGAGAATCTATAGATGGCGCTGTGGTTGATTTGCCAGCGCACAGACTGCAAATAATGGGTGGTTCAGATAGAGATGGTGTTCCTATAAGACCGAACGTTCATGGCGGAGGTCGTCGAAAGGTTGTGTTGAGCGGTGGAGTTGGATTTAATCCTCAAAACAAGGGTCAGCGGAGACGAAAAACCGTTCGAGGAGAGGTCATAACCGACGAGATTGCTCAAATCAACACTCAAATCATTCAAAAACCGAAAAAACCTTCAAAAAACAAAAGTGAATTGCTGCCTCAAGAGGCAAAAGAAGAACCAGCTGATTAGCAACCGTAATCGCTTTCTTTTGAATGTTAAATCTTACTTGTGGTAAGGCTTTTTAACAAAAGTTTGTCGGCAAGCACAGCATTTCCCTTAGAGGGTTTTTCTATGAAATTTAACCTCAACTTAAATTGCATTGTTATTTTCCGAAGGGAATAGTTTGCTCTAGAAGACTTATTAACTTCCCATCATTTAATCCTTCACCAATTCATGAATATGGAAAAGACGAAAATGAACAGCAAAAGCAAAGCCATTCCCAAACAGCCAGAAGTCAATATCGGCACAATAGGGCACGTGGATCATGGAAAAACAAGCCTAGTGCAAGCATTAACTGGTATTTGGGCCTCACGACACAGTGAAGAATTGAAAAGAGGCATAACCATAAGGCTCGGCTATGCTGACATGGCAATCTACAAGTGCCCAAAATGTTCGGAGCCAAAAAACTACTCGGTAAAACCTGTTTGTCCCAACTGCAATTCCGAAGCCATTTTCGTCCGCGCTGTAAGCTTCGTCGATGCTCCGGGGCATGAAGCGTTAATGGCGACGATGCTTTCAGGAGCAGCTATAATGGACGGCGCAATCTTAGTGATAGCTGCTGATGAGCCGTGCCCTCAACCGCAGACGCGAGAGCATTTGGCAGCAGCAGAAGTCATTGGCATAAAAAATATTATCATTGTTCAGAACAAGATTGACATCGTTGAAGAGAAGAGAGCACGGAAAAGTTACGAAGAGATAAAGCGTTTTGTTAAGGGGACAATTGCGGAAAACGCGCCTATCATTCCTATTTCAGCGCAGCATGAAGTTAACGTTGAGGTACTTCTTAACGCAATTGAGGAGATAATTCCAACTCCGGAAAGAGATGAAACGAAACCTCCGCTTATGTACATAATTCGCTCCTTTGACGTTAACAAGCCTGGAACCTTAATCCAGAAGCTTGAAGGAGGCATAGTTGGAGGAACTATAGCTCAGGGCAAGTTTGCGGTCGGCGAAGAAATAGAAATACGACCGGGTATAAGCAGTGAGAGAGAAGGCAAAACAGTCTATAACCCGCTAATCAGCGAAATAGTCAGTTTACACACTGGCGAAAAAAGCATAAAAGAGGCTAGGTGCGGAGGATTAGTTGGCGTGGGAACGCTGTTAGATCCCTCCTATTCAAAAGCGGATGGTCTGACCGGAAATATAGCCGGAAAGACCGGTTTGCTTCCCCACATATTGTCGGAGTTAACTTTAGAAACACACGTCTTAGAAAGAGCTGTGGGAACAAAAGAGCTGTTGAAGGTTGAGAAAATTAACCCTGGCGAATCTTTGCTACTTCACGTAGGAGCTGCTGTGAATCTAGGGAAAGTCCTTTCGATAAAGAATGACGTGGTTAAACTCAAGCTGAGCAGGCCCATCTGCGCGCCGCCAAGCGCAAGAGTTGCTATAAGTAGAAAGATTACAGCGCGTTGGAGACTCATAGGGTACGGAATAATGACTGACAAGTCTTCATAACCAACGGTTACTCAGCGGGATCTATTATCTTTCGAGTCTTCATTAGTTTTTGTGCTTTTTGTAGCACATCTTTGGCGTTTTTGAATGTGAGTTTTTCCATGGCTTGTTTATAATCTAGCCATTTATACCCTACATGCTCGTAGGATATCTTGACTTTTTCAGTTTCCGTTTCCATTAGGAAGAATATGACTTCTTTGCGTACTGTTGAGCCTTGTCTTCTGTAGAAATATTCTATTCTTTCTTTGAAATCTTCGATAAATTTGGCGTCAGTTATGCCCGTTTCCTCTTGGAGTTCTCTTATAACTGTTTCTTGTTCACTTTCATTAGGTTCAACGTTACCTTTTACAAAGTCCCAGTGACCAGCTTGGTAATGCAGAAGAAGATATTGGACTCTGCTTCTTTTCAGGAACACTATGGCGCCACAGGATTTCTCGCGAAGCATCAGCTTTCACCAATCCATTGTTGCTTTGTTCATTCTATGCAAGGGTGATTAAAAAGTAATATGTTAAATTGGGGGTATACGTAAATTGGGGGCATACGTAAAACGGACATCGTTCTGTTGTGTCTTATATTTAGTTCTAGGATGAAGCTGAAACACAGAAACAAATATTTTTAAATTTGCGCGCACAGAGAACGTTTAGAAAAAGGCGACGATTTAAGGCTTATCGAGGTACATGATTAAATGGGTGTTTCACGTTCAGAACGGGAAACTTTGAAGGTGCTTCTGGATTCAAACGCATTTTTCGTGCCGGTTCAGTTCAAAATTGATGTTTTCAGCGATTTAAAGCAGCTGTTGAAACGGCGTTTCGAGTTGATTTTGCTTTCTCCGGTTAAATGTGAACTAGAAGCACTTGCCAGGAAGGGGTCGCCTAAAATACGTAAGAACGCCTCTTACGCGCTAAAGTTAGCTGAGAAATGTAAGTGTGTTGAAGTTGATTTTCCAGCCTCAACGCTTACAGATGATGTCATAGTGAAAATAGCTGGAGAGTGGAAATCACCCGTTTTTACCAACGATAGGAAACTGAAGAAGAGGCTAAGAGATATAAGTGTGCCAGTGATTTATGTGAGACAAAAATCGCGTCTAGAGATTGACGGGATGATATAACTGTATGTTTAAACTAACAACGCTGCAGGATACTATCCGCATTCCGCCTGAAACCTTTGGCAACCCTCTTGAAAAGGTAGGTCGAGACCAGGTTAAGGCAAAATACGAGGGAATCGTAGACGAGGAATTGGGTTACGTCATAGCAGTGAACAAAGTTGAAGTAAGTCCGGTTGGAAAGATAATTCCTGGTGACGGTGCCACTTATCACAAAGTAACGTTTTCCTTACTAACTTTCTATCCCATTATTCAGGAAGTGGTAGAGGGCGACGTAGTTGAAATCGCGGATTTCGGAGCGTTTGTGCGAATAGGTCCAGTAGACGCGTTGCTTCATGTTTCACAGCTTATTGACGACTACATGTCTTATGATGAAAAACAGGGCGTCTTACTGGGAAAGGAAACCAAGAGAAAGTTGACAAGCGGAGACCAAGTGCGCGTTAGGATAACCGCGGTGTCTCTCGGTCGAGCAGGAAGCTCAGGTAAAATTGGCGTAACTGCGCGACAGCCTTTTTTGGGTAAGTTGGAGTGGCTGAAAATTGATGCTGCAAAAACAAAAGAGGCGGCAGAGAAGAAAACTGCAGAAAGCAAAAAAGAAAAAAATGTGTAGAAAAGGAGTGACGGGATGAACCTTCGAGCATGCACAAACTGCCATTTCATATCCAAAGAAAACATTTGTCCAAAATGCAGGTCTACAAATCTAAGCGAGGATTATAGTGGCATAGTCATAATGTTTGACCCTGAAAGCTCAGCTATCGCCAAGGCTATGAAAATAAAAGAGAAAGGGCGTTACGCGTTAAAGGTTCGATGAATATCTGACCTGTGCTTTAACGTTTCTAACCGCGCAATGAACGCATTAAGAGTAAAGCTGCGCCAGTTCGAGGTTTAAAAGAATGGCTATCGACTATAAGTTACCTTCAGAACTTCGTGTGAAATTTAAAAAACCTTTTGGTATATTAGTTCGTGGTTCTTTTGCAGAAACCATGGACAAACTGGAAAATATGGTGAAGCGAGAAAAACCGCCAAAAATAATTTCTGTTGGCGACACAGTTTCGCGAAACCTTCATGAACGTCAGATTAATCCCCAGCTTTCAATTACCGACAGCAAGCGCAGGAGAAGGAGAATAAAACCAAATATATTTACAGGGAAGACCATTATTCAAGTTAGAAACCCTCAAGGAGTCATCACCAAAGAAGCAAGCGCTGCGATAAAGCAGGCTTTGGAAAGCGACGATTATGTGCACATAATCGTGGATGGAGAGGAAGACTTGCTTACGATTGTCGCCGTTCTATACGCGCCTGAAAATTCGCTTGTTGTTTATGGACAACCCTTCGAGGGAATTGTGGTCGTCAAAGTAACATCTGAGAAAAAGACTGAGGCTAAGGAAATTCTAAAAGCCATGAAAATTCGAAAAGCTAAATAAGAAGCAACTGTATCAACTCAACACCCTAAACAAGTGAAAACGAGATGGAAGTCAAGATAGCTTCAACTAAAGAAAATCCCCTTCTGAAACGAAAAGAAGTTTACTTCAGCGTAGAGCAAGACTCCATGGAAAAAACACCAACAAGATTAGAAGTCAAAAAGGCATTAGCCACCAAACTCAATGTAAGTGAAGCGATGGTTTTTGTCAAGAAAATGCAGACTATGACGGGAACGCACACTACCGTGGGAAATGCTACAACTTATAAAACGGTAGAGCAAGCGAAGTTCATCGAGCCTGAATATATTAGAAAACGTAACAGCCCTCCAGAAGAACCGAAGGAAGAGGAGAATGAGTAATGTCCAAGAAAGAAGAACTGCCTAATAAAGCAGCATCAAAGCTTGGACAGAAGGCAGAGAAGAAAAAGCCGGAGAAAGGCGTTCATGCCTTGTTCAAGGTAGAAGGCGAGAAAGTAACGAGATTGCGCCCCACCTGCGAGCGATGTGGTCCTGGATACTTCATGGCTATGCACGAAGATCGGTACACTTGTGGGCATTGTGGTTTTACTCGGTACAAGCAAGTTGAGAAATAAGCATTTTTAAATTCTAAACGCTGATATTCTCATGATTCAAATGATTAGAGTTAACGTAGCTATAAAGAATATTTCAGCAGAACGCTTCTGGGACACCAGAAAACCAATTCCACCCATTCAGATTGGCACAAACATAAGCTTCGTGGGCATGGACAAAAAGTCTGATGAATTATTGGAGGTGCCTTTTGTTTTAGCCATAAGCTATAACCCTTCAATAGCACAGATAAGCCTAAAAGGAAGCGCCTATGTCTCTGGCGACAAAAACGAAATAGATAAAATCATCAAGGACCATGAAGACAAGAAACCGCCACCACCCCTAATCGTGCAGTCGGTATCAAATGTTGTATTTATAGAGTCCGTTCTCATTTCAAGAACGCTGAACATCCCACCACCGATACCCTTACCTCAAATACCCCAAACGAAAGGTCCTGGTTCAAAACCGAAAGGAAGAGACTACAGCGCCTGACCTCAGTTGCAGGTCCCTAACTTCTTAAACATTACCGAACCATGTCAACAAGCCGATTTAGAACTGTAACAGATAAGACACGGCTTAGTCTAAGCATAAATTTTGATCACCTAAATTTCACGTCTCTATACCCAAGATGCCTTTTCAAAATAGTATGTTCTAGAATAGCAAATTTGAAAACTAATAACGGTCTAACTGTGGAGACTACGAAGGAGATCTATGCCGCATAGCGCTGATGCAGTCTGTGTAGTTTTATATGTAAAAAGAACTAGACTGTTTCACGGACTAAAGACCCAAAACAATGGATAAAAACGCTCTGTGTGGAGTTCGATTTTATTCTCTGCTTGAAAGTACAAGGATGTAGTCTGCTGTGTCTGCGCACATGTCTGCGGCATGCTCTATGAACTCAATTAAATCGTCAAAAATTACCATAACTCCGCAATTAAATTGAGTGCCATATTTGACGAACAAGCTTTTAGCCTTGAGGTATTCATCGTCAATCACATGTTCAATCTCTCCGACTTTTTTAGCTTGCCTTATGGCTTCAGTAGGTTCAGACGAAATCTTTTCGATGCTGCTGCGCAGAGTTTGAGCAGTTTCAACAAGTTTCGAAGTCATAAATACAGTCTCCTGGCAAAGCTCCTGCGGGATTTTTGCATCCGCAAGCATCTCCAGACACCTTGCTGCATCTTTGGTGTGGTCCGCTAGAGTGTCCAGCCTTTTCACGAGATGCAAAAGGTCTTCACGATAATCAGCTACAAGCGCTGCACCTTTGGAAAGTTCCATGAAAACTTCTGTTCGTAGCGCGTCAACTTCCTCTTCCGCTTCGTACAGGTTTTGAATGTAATTCTTAGCCTTCTCGAGGTTACCTTCTGAAAAGTTCTTAATAGCCTTGTGAAGCCACGTCACAGTGTCAAAGGCTTTTGTTATTTGTTCATGGGCAAGCTCTAGACCTTTAGTTTTCCGGCGTTTTTCAAACCAATTATAGCTTCTTCTTTCCACAGCTTGCATCTTCCTCAATCAATAATTGAGATTGTAAACATATTAACCCTTCTGTAATTCAAGTGCACCTTTGCATACTGCTAAAGTGTGTTTCCAATTGTTGGACTTTTTTTATTGGCATCAAAAAGGAAATCGTTAAGGATTTCACTATGAAAAGCAAGCGTCAATCGCTAGAAACCATTCCACAAGATCCATTCCGTCTAACGTTGCTGACTTCTTCGTATTCTTGTTTCCCTCCATAATCTTGTCTCATTTAAATCTTGATCTATACATGGACGAGGTGCCAATACCTAGCAAATTTTAAAGTTGCACTTTTTTCACTGTTGTTTTTCGCATTTCCATTCCAAGTGGAGCAACAGCGTTCTCACTTGTTTGGAATCTCCAAATGTTATATAGACCAAACTTCAGTCTTTATGGAATTCAAACTGACAAAAAGGCTCTCTTGCAACTCAGTCTTCAAGAACAGTTCTTGCCAACTCAACTTTTTCTTTAAGGCTTTTCATTATTGTGTTTCTGACTTTAACTTCAATTCCAAGTTTCTCTATTCTGTCTTTCTCAGCAGAATCAGCCATGTCGAGAACAAAAGTGTCAATGAAATCCGAATAAAGTTCAGCCACCGAAAACGCGGAAATCTCAAACCCCAAACCCCGCATCAATTTATCAGCTGGACCTTTAACAGGCGCACCAGCAATTATCGGGCTCACTGCTATCTTTTTCGCATTTGTATGCCGTAACTCATCTCTTACGCCTTTCACAGCCAGTATGGTGCCTATACTAACTATTGGATTGCTTGGGCACACAATCACTTTCTTCGCTTCCCTAATCGACTCTAAAACGCCTACAGCAGGCTTTGCTCTATCAACACCAAGAAACTCAACACCTAAAACCTCATCTTTTCCGCCTTTTTTGACAAAGTACTCTTCAAAATGAATCGAACCTTCCTCAATTAAGACTCTGGTTTCAAATTCGTCATCTGTCATGGGCAAAATCGCCACTTCGAGCCCTAACAAGTGGTTGATGCGTGCAGTAACCTCGGATAGCTTCAAACCGTTTTTCAACAGTTTTGTTCTGAAAATGTGCGTAGCAAGATCCTTATCTCCAAGGTTGAACCATGCTTTGTGGTTGAATCTTCTAAGCATTTCAAGACAGTGAAAAGTGTCTCCTCTTATTCCCCATCCTTTCTCTTCATCAACAATGCCTGCTAGAGTGTACGTGATGATGTCAACATCGGGGGATATGTGCAAACCAAACAGTTCAATATCATCACCTGTGTTCACGATTATTGTCAGGTCTTTATGATTGACGAGTTTCACGAGTCCTGTGAGCAGCTTTGCTGCTCCTACTCCACCTGCTAAAGCTGTAATCATTGCTTTCACGTTGAACCTTATATGTGCACAGGCACTTCAATAAGCTTCCTTCAGGTTAAATACTATTTTTGCTGCTGCTCTTTCTCTGAAACCCAATATTCCGTTGATGAACCTTTTGCGTCAACGACCTGCTCTTTTTTGAACACAGGCACTTCGCTCTTGTATCTCTCTACGGCTTCTTTCAAAACTGGAAAAACATCTGTTCGATGGGAACCAGCCACTAAAACGTACACAATCTCTTCTCCGACGTTGAATTCTCCAAGCAAATGGTGAATCTGAACGTCAATTATTCCTAGATTTTTAGCCAAGTCATCGCATATTTTGGTGAGAACTTCGTTGGCTTTTTCCTCGTATGCTTCCAGTTTAAGTTTCTGAACTTTTTTTCCTTCAAGGTTTTCTCCGCGAACTACACCTATAAAAAGGGTTATGGCTCCAGCGTTTTCGTAGTTCTGGTTTTTCTTGGTGTTGCTTAAAAGGTCTGAAACAGAGAACGTCCCTTTTTCGTGAACACCTGCGTATGTTGTCGTCCCAATCCCCTTCCTAAAGGAACCGTATTCGCATCTAAAGATGTTTCGTCTAGACAAACCTATTAACGAAAAAAGGTCTAAGCTACTGGGAAAAGCTCTACCACTATTGAGCTTGCTGGTTTTCTTGCATTGGCGCCTGAGCGGGTTGAGCTACCAGTTTTGATTTTCTGATGCCGACATGCCTGAGAGGGGCTACTTTCTTGGCTTCGTTGTAGACGTCTGAAGCTATTTTTCCGAGTACCATTTCCTGGACAAACTGATCCAGTGTGAGTGTAGCTGCTTTTTCATTTGCGGTTTTTGCCATCATGTCGCGTATGAGTTTTTCTTGGGATGTTTTAATTCGCGAAAGTGTGAGGGCTGAGACTGATACTCTTAGTTTGTAGCCGTCTTTTGTGTTTAGGTTGAAAAGGCCGTCAACCTTTGTTGTTCTTCTCCTAACCAAGCTTCGTAAATAATCACGTGAGTATTCGTGACCTTTGTATAACGTGTGTGCAGTTTTTCCATCAATCTCGTATATCTGGAAGAACATTTTCAGGTATTGGTGAGAAAAGTCGCCGATAAGCTGTTTTGGCTCTTCCGCCGGCAACGCGCCTAACTCTACGTTTCCGAAGAAAGATGGGGCTATTACCATGTACCATGCTTTGCTTCGCCATTTGTCGCGCATGTGTTTACTTTTAGTTCTCGAAGACAAGTTCATCCTCCAAATGCGGCTTCATCATTCTCAATGCAATATTAAAAGGTTTACCGTTGCAGGTTGATCTTCTCGATGTCACCCATGTATTTTCTTAAAACCTCGGGAACAACAACTGAGCCGTCTTCTTGTTGGAAGTTTTCCAGTATGGCTACCATTGTTCTACCAGTAGCTATGGCGGTTGAGTTCAACGTGTGCACGAACCCTTTTGTTGGTGCACCTTCTTTTTCGCGGTATCGTATATTTAATCGTCTGGCTTGATAATCTGTGCAGTTACTACATGAAATGATTTCCCTGTAAGCTTTTTGAGCTGGCATCCAAGCTTCGATGTCGTATTTTTTGGCTGCGACCGTGCCGATGTCCCCTGTGCATACATTGACAACACGATAAGGCAAGCCAAGTTTCCTAGTGAGGTCTTCGGCGTTGCAGAGAAGCTCTTCATGCAGTTTCCATGATTGCTCTGGCGTGCAGAAGATGAACTGTTCTATCTTGTTGAACTGGTGGGTTCTGAATATGCCCCGGGTGTCTTTGCCGTGTGCACCAGCTTCTTTTCTGAAGCAAGCACTTATTCCTACTAGTTTGACTGGTAAATCTTCTTCTTTGAAAACCTCATTCATGTACATAGCCGCCATGGGATGTTCTGAAGTTGCGATCAGATAGAGGTCTTCTTTTTCAATTTTGTAAAGCACTTCGCTGAAGTCGCTAAGGGCTGTTACGCCTTCGTATGGTTCTTTTCTCATCAGGTATGGTGGTTCCACGGGTTGATAGCCTTTTTTCGTCATTTCTTCCATAGCGAAACTCATTAGTGCCATATCCAGAAGTACTCCTTGCCGTTTTAGATAGAAGAATCTGGAGCCAGCTACTTTGCCTGCTCTTTCAACGTCTACTATATCAAGGTTTAATGCTAAGTCGATGTGGTTTTTTTCGGGAAAACATAATTTGGAGGTTTTGCCCCATGTTTTTATCTGCACGTTATCGTTTTCGTCTTTCCCGAAAGGAACCGTTTCATGCAACAGATTCGGGAGCCGCATCAGGTGGTCATGAGTTTTTTCTTCTTTTGTGGCGACCTGTCTTTCAATAGCTGTCACTTCAGCGTCAATTGCTTTGGCTTTTTCAACTTCACCCGCGGTGTCTTTTCCAGCCTTTTTGAGCGTGGCAATTTCGCCAGTTACAAGCTTTCTCTCGTGGCGAAGATCGTTCAGTTTTGTCAGGTCTTGCCGCCACTCTCTATCCATCACTATAAGATCATCGAGCATTTTTCCGTTTTCAGGGTTTCCTCGCTTAGCCAAATTGTTCCTCACGAACCAAGGGTTTTCACGGATGAGTTTGATATCTAACATTCTGTCTTCACGAGATCAACTCAATTCTATTCTGGTTGATTATTTAAATTTACCATACGCTTTATTTATCCCATAAAGGAACTGTTATCCACCTCTTAACTGTAACCTCCTTTTCTAAGAAAATGCTGGTGTAATGTTTACTTGAGGATTATGTCTAAATTTTTGCATGTTAAAAGTTTGTTATTTCAGGGTTGATTATGTGAAAATCTTATCTGCGCTCATTTTTCTGAAGAAGGGATTTTTTTAAAAATAAAGAAAATTTGAAAATGTTTGTTTTGCCTGCAATGCTCTGTCTCTTATTTTACTCTTTGCTCATGGTTATTTCCATCGTCGAAACCATTCTGGACCTGTTTTCTCCTTCTCTGGGCGGCATCTCTACTGTTCCGATAGCTATCTTGCTCACTTTCAAGTCCTTCACGAATCGATTCCTAGTTATTTCAGCCACGTCAACGGCAGTAGTTATCGCTTGACCACGAGCTTTCAGTGTTATTTCCTTCAAGTTTCCTGATGAAAGACTTGTGATTATTGCCAGCACATAGCTCATTGGAGGTTTGTTTCCGACGAAGATTACGTCTGCATTATCAGCCATTTTCTTCACTCCTTTTATTGTTTGTTCATTTGTGTAACGTCGTCGTTATCGCGTTTCTGTCTGCGACAGACCGTTACTAACTTCTACATAATCTGATATCTCACTTATAAGTCCGCTGACAAAACTAGGGTTAAGCATTCCAAAATATTGAAAAATTAATGGCGGTTTCCAGGATTCTCAGTCGGTCAGCACTTATGAAAAACACTGCTTAGACCTTACTTTTCACCCTTAAAATCACATTGTTTTAGTGAAAACAACATAGCTAAGGTTTTGTTTAAATAATGAGCTTTGACATACAAATAACGCAACTGAAATTGCTGACTAAACTAAAGAAAAAAGTTCAAGCCATACTAACTTCACAAGCGAAAGCTGCGCATAAGATAGGTTTAACACCTAACATCGTGAGCTTCATCGGTTTGGCGCTGGCTCTATCTTCAGCTTTTGCGTACGCGGTAATCCAGCGTCAGCCTTTGGGCATTCTGTTGGCAACGATTCTGCTTTTGGCATCGGGATTCTGTGATGTGCTAGACGGCATAATTGCTAGAATTTATCAAATGGCAAGCGTTTTTGGCGGATTTCTAGATTCCCTTCTGGACAGGTACGCTGACGCCGCTGTTTACGGAGGCGTAGTAATGGGAGGATTATGCGATCCTTTCTGGGGTTTAGCTGCCATTGCGGGTTCTCTTCTTGTAAGCTACAGCCGAGCAAAGGCTGAAGCCGCAGAGATAAAAATGGAATCGGTAGGCTTAGCCGAAAGAGCAGAACGCATGCTGATTCTAGCGGTTGCAAGCATCGCTGCCATTTTTTGGCTTCCGGCCTTGAATTTGGGAATAATGCTTCTTGCAGTTCTCTCAAACCTAACAGTCCTACAAAGGACCGTACACGTTTACAATTCATTGAAACAAAAAAGGCAAAAATCTTGAAAACTAGCGCCTTCTTTTGTAACGCGAGCGCCTTTCGTTTTCCGCTCTAACTTTTACTATTCCTCGATGTACAGCACATGAAATGCAATAGTATTTTGTATCCACCCACGATGAAAGGTACGTGCCTTTCTGTCGCAACTCCTTAGCCAACTGAGGCTCGACAAAAGACACTCGGCGCGTAGACTTCTTTGCTTTGTCACGCGGTACCATCTGCCCGCAACTGACACACTGCACGAGACCGCTACTTCCTTTGCTTCCTTTTGATCTTCCTCGGCTCTTTCGTTTAAATGGCAATTGATATCTACCTCTTGGTTTCTGTACAAGCAGAATAGTAAAATTACTACTTTATATATCTGCTCTTAGCTTCAAGAGATAAGCAATGTTGGCTTTCGCATCGATTTTAGGTATTAATTTACCTGATGGTGAGGTAATTAGGCTAGTGACTCCAGGTCCGTGACCTGCTGTGACACAGTTCGTATGTATTACTATGCCAAGGGAAATAGCACCTTGGCGGTAGATTCTCCCGAAAGAGTGATCTGCGTCGATTATAGCTACCAAGTCACCGAGCTTCAAATCTTCAAGCTCGTACTGCTCTATTACCTTTTCATCGAATAGTTGTATATCATAATCGCCTGATTGCACTTGGTTTGCTCCTAATCCTGAACCCATTATAGCTGCGGGAACCATGTGCGCCACTGGAACCTCTAACTTCTCTCCGTTGGGTTTCGGTTTCAACGCTTCCAAAAAGCAGGGGTCCATATTCATCACTTTTATGTCTGGATAATCCATGAGCTTCAAGCCAACACCATAAGCTTTTACAAGAATCTTGTCACCCAATAACAGTTTTTCCAATGTTTCTGGTTGAAAATCCAGGAGCACATGTTCTATACCGCCGTGCTTACCCGTTACAACGCCTTTGCTGCCTTTTGCGTCACCAGTTACAACTGTTGCTTCGTTACCAATGCATGAAAGTATGTTGAAAGCTGTGTTTGCTATTTGCCCATACCGTGCATCATTCTCCTTGTTTTTCGCACTAACACAGGGTTCAACATGGTCAGCTTCCCAACCGCACGCTGCGTCGCCAACTCTGAGATTGTAGGTTATCCCACCCACTCCGGGCAAAATGGATGGAGTCCCCGTAGCTGAAACGTTGTAAACTGACCTGCTAACAAAGGGGCTAGCTACTTCCCCCATAACAGAAATTTTAACAAGTTTGTCAATGTTAGTCCTCAACATGCAAGATCTTGCTCTCGAGTTATGCTGTTTATGCCACATATTAATAAAACTTGCATGTTTTCTTTAGAGAAGAATTTTCACCATTGCAGTTAGCAACTCTGCAGTTGGACACATCCCAAGAGGCAACTCCACCAACCTCAAAGTCTCTCCCTCTGCTCATAAAAACTTTAACTTCTAATTAGAAGAAATCATATTAGTTTCTCTGTGTAGCTATGATTTTTTTCAATGGCAACTATGGCAAAACTAATATTAGATGTAGGTTTTAGAAAGTACCATGGGCTTCAAAGAATGGATTCTTCCTCAAGATAAGGTTTTTTTCAGTCTTCTTGAGGAACAAGCCGAGCTGACTGTAAAATTAGCTGAATTGTTCCAGACCATGATTAGGGAATACAGTAGTTTTGGTGTGCTAATCAAAAGAATGAGAGTTATGGAACATGAGGGAGATGAACTTGTCCATAAAATTTTTCAAAAGCTGAACAAGTCATTCATTACACCCATAGACCAAGGAGATATTTCCAAGCTCGCTTCTCTGTATGATGATGTTCTTGACTTAATTGATGCTACAGCAAACAGGATCTTTCTTTTCAAAATAGAACCAAACGACATTATTAAAGAATTTGTGGAGATCATAGTCCAACAGGTCAGAGAAGTGAATGCCACTACAAGGCAAATAAGAAAGATAAACCAAGCGGAAATGGAAAAGAGATTCAAGGCTGTCCACACTCTGGAGAACGAAGCAGATGATTTGTATGATTTTTCGATTGTAGAACTTTTCAAAGAAAAAGATCCTATTAAGATAATGATGATGAAAGACATATACGAGTTCTTAGAGCAGATAACCGACAAGTGCGAAGATGTTTGTCTGGTTATCCAGGATGTAGTAATAAAGAACGCTTGATCGTATGATTGAATTAATTTTGCTTTTTGCGTTGGGATTAGCTCTCGTCTTTGGTTTTTGGACCGGTTTTACAGATGCTGCCTATGCCACAGCAGGTATTATCGCAACAAAAGCCGTGAAAACCAATCAAGCAATAGCCTTGTCTGCAGTTGGCTCTTTCATAGGAATGGTGTTTTTTGGCTCTGCTGTGGCAAAAACCATAGGAACTGGAATAATTACGGAGGGTTTTGCTTCAGGAGAAGTAATTGTCGCGGCATTGCTTGGATCTTTGATTTTTGATTTCGTATTCTCATGGGTATACGCGTTGCCCATATCAGAAACTCACGTTCTCATTGGTGGCTTAGTTGGTGCAGGAGTAGCAGCTGGAGGTTTTGAAATTATTGAGTTAGGAGGAGTAGTTGATAAAATTTTAATTCCATTGCTCGCTTCCCCCTTCGTCGCAATAATAGTCGCTTATCTAATAACTATGGTAATAATCAGGGTTTTCAGAAATAAACCAGCGAGTAAAATGAATAGACACTTCAAGCGCCTACAGATTGTTTCAACTTTTCTATTCTCAATTACAGATGCAACAAATGATGCTCAAAAGATTATGGGAATCATGACCATGCTCCTACTTTACTATGGCTTCATCTCTGAATTTGCTGTTCCCTTCTGGGTTATAATTGCCTCATACATCGTATTGACATCAGGAGTTGTGTTCGGAGGTTGGCGAATAGTAAAAACAATGGCTACAAAAATAACTCGAATGCAACCATATCAAGGTTTTTCGCGTGATTTATCCAGCTCAATAATACTTGGGACTGCAGCACTGTGGGGAATGCCTGTAAGCTCAACACACGCTGCCAGTGGAACCTTAGTAGGGGCAGGCTTGACTAGGGGAGTTAAATCTGTAAAATGGGGAACAATGCGAAATATAATATGGGCATGGATATTATCTGCACCATTAGCCGCAGTATTCTCTTATGCATTATACCATATAATGCAAGTAATCCTTTAGCTCAACACTACTTAAGAAAAGCTCGGAAGCAACCCCTTATCTCTAGAGTGAATCGACTAAGAAGCCTAATCTCAACATTTGATTTTTTTCCCAATTCGTTGAAAACTCCATACTCCAAAGCGCACCCTCAGGAAGCCACTTCTCCTGTTTATGAGCAAGAATCATATACCGATCATCCAAGACTCAAATTATCTCCAATAATATCTTTTTCTATAAATGCCCTTTTCCGCCAATTCCCGCAGATAACCAGCGAGAGACGACATATGCCGAAGGGAAGAGAACGTCCCAAACGGTCATAGCAAAGAATGGCGGAAAAGGAGGGAGATACATCCATTTTTCTTGCTAGCAACTCTTAAATGTGCGATTAATATCTTGACAAGTAAAGCGAAACTTGGTAAAACTTGTTGGAAGGCGAGGCGATGTCTGAAATTGGATTGAGAACAAGAATGATCGTCAAAGACGTCATGAGCAGCCCTGTGGTTACCTTGGATGAAGACGCGACGTCAAACAAAGTTGCTCACATCATGAATGAAAACGCGTTAGGCTGTGTCATAGTCACGAACAAGGCTGGAAACCCCGTCGGCATATTAACAGAACGCGACTTGGTGATAAGAGTTCTGGCAAAAAATCTTAAGCCTGACGTTGTTAATGCAAAGGAAATAATGACTTCCCCGTTGGTTACCATAGAACCAGACGCTACAGTAAGCGAAGCTGCAAGAAGAATGAGCAGGCTCAACATCCGAAGGCTCGGAGTAACCTACAAAGGCAGCCTCGTAGGAATAGTTTCAAGCAAAGATATTCTAGGCGTAATGCCAGAGCTAATAGAGATTATTCAAGAAAAAAACCGGATCGAAGGTGCAGTTGAAGCGGAGGAAACCGGAGAAGAACCCCCTCTTTCTGGATACTGTGACCGCTGCGACGTATTCTCAGAAAACTTGAAAGACGTTAATGGACAGAACTTATGCGAAGACTGTCGAATAGAATTAGAAAACGAAAAATAAGTGCTAACACATCACGGCCATGCGGTAGCCTTGTCCATTTAAAACAAACTTATTATCTTCCTATTCATTATTCACAAAAGAGCGCATTAAACTTGATTGTTGACTCCGTGCTAACAAATGCCAAAGCCTATCTGAACATGGAAATAGTTGATTGTAGCATAGCAATCGAAAACGGCAAAATCTTCAAAATAGGCAAAGAAACGCACATGCCAAGCGCAGACGAGAAAATTAACCTCAAAAATCTTCTCGTCCTTCCGGGTTTAATTGATGTTCACGTGCATCTTCGTGATGAAGGAAAAGCCTACAAAGAGGACTTTTACACAGGAACCGCGGCTGCTGCTGCAGGTGGACTGACCACCGTTTTGGATATGCCCAACAACGCCCCAGTGACTATGAGCGTTGAAACCTTAAAGAACCGAATGCGAATCGCAGAACGAAGCATTCTCGTTAATGTTGGCTTTTTCTCCGAGTTTCCAAACGACTTAGGAGAGATCTCTGAAATAGTCGCTCAAGGCGCAGTAGGCTTCAAACTCTTCATGGCATGCCAAGTTGGCGGATTAAACGTTGATGACGATGAGGCCTTGCGAGAGGCTTTTACGAAAGTTAGCGAATTAGGGGTTCCTGTTACTGTGCATGCAGAAGACAAAGCCTTGTTGATGGAGAATAAAGAAAAGCTGAAACGAAGCAAACGGTATGATGCAAAAGCGTTTCTCATGGCTCATACAGAACGTGTCGAGCTTAAGGCGGTTGAACGCCTATTGAAGCTGAGCGCTCATACCGGTGTGCGGGTGCATTTCTGTCACATGACGACTAAAGAGGGCTTGAAAGTCGTTGTTGAGGCAAAGAAATCTGGCAGAAAGGTAACCTGTGAAGTTACCCCACAGCATCTTTTGCTGTCAAAGAGTGATTTTAAGCGTCACGGTTTGATGCTAACGATGATGCCTCCTCTTCGCAGCGAAAGCCACATCAAAGCACTTTGGAAAGGAATTGCTAACGGTTGGCTTGACGCTTTAGCTTCAGACCATGCTCCTCATGCTTTGAGTGAGAAATCCGCTAGCAGCGTTTGGGACGTTAAAGTTGGCATGCCTGGTCTTGAAACAACTCTTCCTCTTATGTTGACATTGGTTAGAAAGAACCGCATATCACTAACACATGTCGTTTCCTTGCTCTCAGAAAAACCCGCGGAAATCTTCAACCTAAAAGACCGGAGCCGATTAGAACATGGAAGAAAAGCAGATTTAACGGTTGTAGACTTCAACTCAAAATTCAGAATTGACGCGTCAAAATTCCATTCCAAAGCGAAGTACTCACCCTTTGACGGGTGGGAAGTGCAAGGTAAACCCGTAAAAACCTTTGTTAACGGATTATTAATCATGGACGAACAAGAAATCGTGGCGAAAGCAGGAAGCGGCGCTCTAATTGGGAGAGAACGCGCGTGAAATTTGTAGCCGATGGTATGCTTGGAAAACTTACCAGATGGCTTCGAATGCTGGGACAAGACGTCATGTACTCCAATCAATTGGGGGACGCTGAACTGATTGCCATGGCTGAGAAAGAACATCGAATTCTCCTCACAAGAGATTTAGAACTTTACAAACGCGCCTCAGCCAAAGGTGTCGAAGCTTTCTACGTGGAAGGAAAAACAGAAGCTGAAAAACTATCTGGACTTACAGAACAATTAGATTTTTCCTTGACGATAGACCTGAAGCGTTCGCGTTGTCCGAGATGCAACGCCAAAATTCGATTGACACCTAGAGAGAAGCTTGCAGGCAAAGTTGAAAAAAACACCTTTACACATTACAAAGAATTTTGGAAATGCCCAAAATGCGGTAAAGTGTATTGGCAAGGCGCCCACTGGAAAGGAATCCAAGCGATTCTTGAAGAAGCCAAGAACATTAAAGTGTACAGACTTAGATCTTAATGAGCCACTTCAAAGGAATATCCTGATAAGTTCCGTCCGGCAGAGTCCTTCTGATCGTGATGGGCAAGATACCACCTTCGAGTTCTTTCAAGGCTATGTCAATTGGGTTTGAAATGGCTTCGTTAATCTCGAGGAGTATGGGGGCACCCATTGAGATCTGAAGCGCCCTCGCTCCCACTATCCTTGCTTTCTCAAACCGCGTGATTTTCGGAGGACCCACAGATATGTTTTCGTTTTTAGACGTGTTCTAATACTCTCCAGCGCCCGGGTATCCGCCAGGAGCTCCTCCTCCAGGTGGCATTGGAGGCGCCTTCATTTTGCCGGCAGCTATCACATCATCGATTTTAAGAATCATGGAAGCTGCTTCAGTTGCTGACTTAATTATCTGCTTTTTAACTGTGACTGGTTCGAAAACACCTTTTTTTGCCATGTCTTGGACTTTTCCTTCTATGACTTCAATGCCAGCCCATATTTCCCCCTTTTCGTGTTTTGACCTTAATTCTGACAATATGTCTATCGGATCCAAACCCGCGTTTTCCGTGAGCGTTATGGCGACCGTCTCCAAAGCTTCTGCAAAGATTTTAACAGCCAGTTGCTCTCTTCCGGGCAAAGTTTCTGCATACTTCTTGAGGATGCTTGCCATTTCAAGTTCTGGAGCGCTGCCTCCTGCTACTACTTTAGGTTCTTCAAGTATATCCTTGATTACGCACAGGGCATCGTGTATTGAACGTTCCGCCTCTGCAGTTATACGGTTTGTTCCACCCCTTATCAAAAGAGTAACTGCCCGAGGGTGCTTACAGCCTTCGATGAAAGTCATTTTGTCGTCTCCAATTCTGCGTTCTTCTACAAGAGCTGCGTATCCAAGATCCTCTGATTTGATGTCGTCCAGCTTGGTTACAATTTTCCCGCTTGTAGCTTTTGCCAATTTTTCAATGTCTGACTTTTTCGCTCTTCGAATAGCTACTATTCCTTTTCTCGCAAGGAAATGCTGAACCATGTCGTCAATGCCTTTTTGACAAATGACAACGTTTGCGCCTGCAGCTACAATTTTGTTGACCATTTCTTTAAGCATGGCTTCTTCTTGGTCGAGGAACGCTTCAATCTGATCAGGGGTCTCAATGTTGATTTTTGCGTCGAATTCCGTTTTTTCATTTTCCAAAGACGCGTCAAGTAATGCAATCTTGGCTTTTTCGACTCGTTTAGGCATTCCGGAATGTACGATTTCTTTATCCAAAACTATTCCTCTTATGAGGCTTGTGTCTCTTAGGGATTCGCCAGTTTTCTTTTCAACTTTGACATCTTCGACATCCACTTTGTAGGTGTTGGCTTCTTTTTCTGCAACCTCTAGCATCGCTTTTACCGCTATTTCCGCCAAGTATTCTTTGTATTCAGCTACGATTTTGCTTGCCATGGAAGTTACTGCGGCTTTCTTCATGTAATCCTGTTTCTTCAGGTCTACTGGTATGGCTATTCTCTCCAAAGTTTGCAGTGCTTTATCTGCGGCTTTTTTGTATCCGTCAATTATTATGGTTGGGTGTATATTCTTGTCTATTAGATCTTCGGCCTTGTTTAGAAGCTCACCGGCTATTATGACGGCAGATGTGGTTCCGTCGCCTGCTTCCTTATCTTGGGTTTTGGCAACTTCGACCAGCATCTTAGCTGCTGGATGTTGAATGTCCATTTCATCTAAGATTGTGCGTCCATCGCTTGTTATTGTCACGTCGCCAAATCCGTCAACAAGCATCTTGTCCATGCCTTTAGGGCCTAAAGCGCTTCTTATGCTTTCAGCTACGATTTTAGCAGCAATTATATTTCCGTGTTGAGCCTCCCTTCCGCGAGACCTATTTGATCCTTCTTTTAATACAAGAACTGGCACTCCGCCAGCTTGTGCAGGTGCTGACAAATCAAGATAACCTCTATTAATGCGCACAACAACAAAGCACAATTGCCATATAAGTTTTTCTAGATTCAGAATGTTGAACTAATCTAAATTTGACATTCTTTTCTTTAAATGGTTCAGGGTGAATACTCGAATCGTTGGTTGGTATAGGCTAGTACACGGCTATTTTGGCTACGCCGTTAACTTTTAAAAGCCTAGGTATTAATTCACCTGGTATTTTCTTCTCCACAATTATGGTGAGTTTTGGTTCGGGTGAGAGTTCTGGGTCGTCTACAATCGCCTGTCTGATGCTTAAGTGGGCTTGGGAGAGAATCATGGCTGATTTGGCTAATATGCCAGGTGTTTTTGCGTCATCGGGAGTTATTTCTACTACACCTAAGTTGAGTGGTTTCGCGATTTCTTTCAACGAGTGCCCAGCAGGTCGTAACTCCTCAAAAATTAGTCTAAGTTCGCGGTTATCTTTGATCGTGTTTAAAGTTTCGTTTACTGTGCG
>SMTZ1_10000671_pt1 | contig 41263 bp, 28 predicted proteins | sample DeeMarSWOR136_30_FD_25667 | JGI IMG/M metagenome (IMG submission 25667) | reverse complement strand
GATTTCTGTATAGAAATGATATGGGCATACTCATGGGAAACAACATCCCGCAGCCAGTTGTGGGTACCACGCAGGATATAATCCATATTTTCAGCCCAAATCTCTACCTTGTTCTCATAGAAAAATGCCCCGCCATTGGAATAGTCATCGGTATCACGGATTATAAATTCTGTTTTTTTCGTGGGCCAGTGCTGATAAAAGCCGGTGATATGTGGATAAATTTCCTCAGCAATTTTTGCTACTAAATTGGCTGTTCTTTCCGTTCCCTGATGAAAATGTACGATAAAGTGTTCGGTTTCAATTGACTGCCATAAGAGCTCAGGATGATTAAAATTCTCAGGTTGGGCGGCTAAATTTGGAACCAGACCAATTAATATAAAGCAAGGTAATAGCAGAAAAACAAGAAATGTATGGGTATGCTTTGAAGAAAATTTCAATTGAGAACTCATCCAATATTAACAGATATTCTTTATTCAATTCATTAACCACGAAAAACAGAAAATTGAAATATTGTTTTTAACATCATCATTATATAGCAAGACTTTATTATAAACACTACTTCATATTATCTTAATACACATCTAAAAAATGTTAATACATTATGATTCAATATCACCCTGAATTTAGTTTCCTAAGTAAATGACTTACCTTACAGGGTCTATATTAAAAGATGCTGAAACCTTTCCGGTAATGATAATCTGACTGGTGCGAGATAAACCAAACAGGAAATTACAGCATAATTTTATTACATAAAACCATATTTTTCAGAAACTTCTTTTAACAAAGTACCTGTTTTTCTTTAAGATTTCAGTAGTAATTTTTTACTTCACTACTGCAATTTTAATGAAACAAACCTCTTCAGTAGAACCGTTTTTAGCCTCAATGCGTGCTAAATATACGCCACTTTGAACATCCCCTAAATCCCACCTCACTTCATTAGCTGTACCAGGATTTTCTGAAGCTGGGAGTTCCTCCACCAAATCTCCGGCCAGATCGTAGATTTTGATATTTACTTCTGCCTGATCAGAGAGATAATACCGGATAAAAGTATAATTTTCCCGGTTAGGATTTGGCCAGTTATACACCGTTCCTTCTGGTAACAACCGATGGTTATCCACCAAAGGTTGACCAACATCAGGTAAAGTAGATGTGAAATTTTGATTGAGTTCATTGTAATACAACTGATTCCAGCCATCAACCTGAAAAAAAGATGCCAGATCCCAGACAAACAATATCCCCTGTTTGGTAACCGCGGCAATTTCCAGATCAGTATCTTGGTCAATATCCAATATGACAGGGGAAACTGTGATAGAATCACCCAGGGTTAGGGGAAAGTCGGCTAACCGTTTTCCCTCCTGATCAAATCCGTCTATGAGTCCGGCTGGATCAGTTATAATAATACCATGTACTTCGTTTAATCCAGCATTATAAAAATTATTGATAAGCGGAGAAATTGGCAACCACTTCTCCTCATAAGGTAACTTGATGTGTACCGGAAAATTGTTTGTTAGAGTAAAATTATAATTATAAGAATAAATTTGGTTATTACCAGTCACATAATATTGTTGAGCATGCCAATCAATCATGGGAGAATCAAAACGAAAAATACCATTTTCTGCCACGGAACCTATTTCCGATTCGAAATTGAGAAATTGGCCATCACGGGTAAGACCCACAGCTTCATATCCAACCGGGGTGAAATATGGTATCTCAGTCTCTTTTATAAATTGATTATCGATATAAACCTTACCTGAATTAGTAATGATAACAATCTGTCCCTTCCCGTTTAGATGTAAAAATTTTATCGGTTCATCAACAGAATTTAATGAATCAAGGGACACGGAATTCTGGTTGATGATAATTTGATATATCCTGCCATTTTCACTTCCCCAATAGATACCAACGCTATTCCCAGAAAGATATTCTGCAACCGGATGGGTGTTAATCATGCTACCTATCCGAATAGGTGTGAAAAGAGTATCAAAGGTTAGCTCCGAAGAAAATGCAAATCCATATACAGTCCCAATACGCGAGAGAATAACCATTCCTTTCGACTGGCCGGTTTTTGCTGATGGGTTATTAAAAAAAACAGGTGGTGTAAGTAATTCGTTATTGAGTTGTGCTACCATTAGAGAATCAGATCCCCATACTGAATTTCCACTTTCATTTAACGCAAGTATTTTTCCAGAATCAGTAACAAATATCAGATCACCTTTTCCATCGAAATTAAGATCAGTGGTTTTAGAAGAAATTATCTGCCCATATTTTTCAGGATCAATATTTTTAGGAAAATTCGACTGGAAAATATTAAAATCAGCCCAGAAAGTCATGGTTGAATCAGCTATCGAAAAATCAAATAACTTAATATGACTATTTGCGCGGTTGACGTAACTTCGGCTATTAGGAACACTATTTGTAGAGAATTCATTTTTAAAAAGAGGTGCACTATTTCCCAGATACCACATATCAAGTACCCATCCCAGTTCTGAACCGTATCCAGGATCCAAGAAAGTATAAGCCTGGCCGATATCCTCCGAACCATCTGCTTCTTCCAGGTCTACCCCTCGGTGTTCAGGATCAGCATTGACACGATTTGTTGCAATTGTTTGATTAATGACATTTTCGTCAATATGCCAAACAAGACAGCCACTACCTGGCAGTCCAATATCCGGATTCAGGATATCGACAAGCACGCCAGCTGAACTGAAAGTAGCTTGGTCTTCATAGAAGCTTAATAAAACTTCTTTGGCGGTGGCATACTCTGAACGGTTCTGTGAAAGTGCATATTGGAGGCTATCAAAATTCAGTTCACCAGAAAAACGGTTCTCAACTAAAAAATATTCCTTATCATTTATAGGAAAACTATATATTCTTTCATCATTTGTAGAGAGGGAATGAAAAATAGTATATTTATCATTTGATGCATAATTTATTTGTATCGGTTTTTCCCATCCAGCAGTAAATCTGGTCCAAGCGCAAGGTATGGCAGGAAGGAGACCATCCCCATTGAACAAGCCAACATCCATTAGTCCAAATCGACCAATACCAGTACGACGGGTTTCTGGACTAAAAAGATCCTGCCACCCTAATTGAGAACCAAAGTTAGAGGTTACTATTCCATTCAGACCAAGTTCTACCCCGCTCTGGCTTTCGGTCTCCGGTGCAATAATACCATTGGTAATTACCATCTGCCCGTTATCTACTACGATCGAAGAATCACCCAGATAACGAAATAAAAATTCCGGGGTGATAAAAATAGATGGGATATCTTGCGGTGTATCATCAAAACCGAGATCCACATCTTTGCCAACACCCGCATGAAATACAATGACACTTTGATAATCTGCAAATTTCATATTTTGATCAGCATCTGCGGACAGAATTGCATCACGGAACAATTCTGCTAATCTGGTATTATTTTCCTCAGGAGTTCTATTAGGATTGTAATATGTCATCTTCTCCTTCAGTTGATAAGCCTCATTCTCTCCAATCGGAAAAACATCTCCAGTTAAAATAAGCTGACCTCTGGAAACCCGATAAAAATAATTCTTCAAGAATTTTAGATGATCTTCAAAAAAAAATCTGTTGTGGGGTGGAGGATCAATTTGAAACGGATCTGTTGATTCGGATAAATCAAACTTCCCATTCCCGGTCGTGTTGGGAGAATCGTCCTCCTCAAATTCTACCCGGATCCCCACTATACGTAATGAATCGCTTTTAATTGTTGCGAAAATTTGATGATGAAAGATGAGGAGGGAAAATAAAACCAGAACAAGATAACGCTTATGTCTCATCAGATAAATCCATTTCTCGAAAAACCTATATACACTATGAATTTATTCCCCAACAATTTTGCTGTTGGGGAGCTTACACTGGTTCAAAATCTAATACCAAGGGAGAATCGCATGGTATCTGAGAGAGGACTATCTTCAACTGAACCATAAATATAACTGAAATCGAAACCAAAAATAGAATAGCGGAGTCCACCACCAAAAGTATAAAATTTGCGTCCACCAGCAGTTGGATCCTCGTAGAAGTAACCCGCTCGAAGGGAAATTAGACTGGAATACCAATATTCAAAACCAAAAGCATGGGTAAATTTATTGAATGAATCGCCACCCCAGCTGCTCACAAACATTGCTTTGAAAACACCATCAACTTTAGTGCTATCGCGATTTACGAGAAGTTTATTCGTATCATAGGTAAATGTCAGCTTATTATATTCGGTATCAACCAGGTGATAAGCTAATCCCAGCCTCAGATTAGTTGGAAGCGGATCTGCCTGAGTATAATCCACATAGGATACTTTTGGTCCAATATTGCTTATATTAACTCCAAGCCCTAATCTTGAACTAAATTTAGGTTTCCATAATAAGCCCAAGTCAATTGCAAAGGAAGAGGCAATACCTTTTCCTTTTTCTGCACCAACTGATACTTCAATGGGTGATAATCTTGAGTTGATATATTTTAGGTTGACCCCTAGTCCTAAACGATGATGAACCCTTAAGGCGTAACTACCGGTAATAGCTACTTCACTACTGTTAAATCTACCTAATTCTTCCGGACTATCTTCTCCAGTCCAGATGCTTTCACCATAACTGATATATTGTATGGCAAAGCCGAGCATTCCAATATCCTGAAGATGATAGCGTACTGCTGCATAATCATAATACATGTCACTCAAATTGAATTGTGGCAGCCAATTAACATGCATTAAGGTGGCTTCACCTTTTTTGTCTACTTCTGGATTTTGGTATTGAAATGCTAGTCCCCCGGGATTCCAATAAATTGCACTGGCATCATCCGCCAGTCCCACGCCAGTTTCTCCCACACCACCCTGACGAGCACCGGGATTGATTAAAAGAAACAGAACGGTGGCCTCACCCTGTGCAAAGGTATGAGAGACAAATAATGGCATGAGTAAAACCACCAGCATTAGAATTTTATACACCTTCATGGTATTACCTCCAAATTTGGAACAAAAAAAACCGAATCTTATAGAAAATTCTTCTATAATTCATTCGGCTATCTGACATGTTGTTATCAAATTATTTGCTAAGGACATTTACAAAACCACTAAAATATCTTAAATAATAATTATAATCCTTAACAAATATCGATAGGCAACCTTCTTTTTTATTCGTCCTTAAATATAAATTTGTCTTAAAAATAATGCAAATTAATTTTAATAAAAACCAAATACTTTTTCGATCCTATCATCGAATTATTTACCACATGCTTTAGAAATATAGCCCCCAATTGTTCCATAACCTCACACTGATAACATAGCTTTTATCATTTTCCCTTTATTAAGTTCCCCTAAATTTTAAAAATTACAAAAACTATTTATTAACGTCTCTGGATGTTCTCTCTCAAATGATTCCTTTTAATCAATTCTCTTGAGAATAAGTTCTGATGGTTGTAGTTTTCTATTTGCTAATTGAATTGCATTTTTTAACCTCTGCAAAGCTGAATCAACCAGAGTTTTATTATTGGTATGAATCTCTAATAAAAGATCACCTTTATGTACAGGATCACCTAATTTTTTATAAAAAACCATTCCAGCCTGAGTATCAATTGTATCACCTGCTCTTAAGCGACCTGCACCGAGATAACCAGAAATCATGCCGATCTGACGAGTATCGATCTCTGCAACATAGCCATTTTTCCAGGCAATTAATGCACAACAATACCTAGCTAAGGGATATTTTTTTGATTCCAGAATATATTTTTCCTCTCCATGTTGAAGCCGAACCAGTTCCAGAAACTTTTCAAATGCTTTTCCATTTTGCAAGTTTTTCACACATTTTTCCTGAGCTTTTTTCATATCAGTTTCTTTTCCGGCCAAAAGTAGCATTTCACTAGTCAGTTGAATCACAATTTCCATTACATCCTCAGGACCCTTTCCGTTAAGACAACTCAGGCATTCTAATACTTCCAACCAGTTCCCGACACTATTCCCAAGCGGTTGATTCATAGCCGACAGATAAGCAACCACCTTTTTTTCAAAAACCTTACCTATTTTAATAAGTTTTTCTGCCAGAAAGGTGGCCTGACTCACACTGGGGGTGAAAGAACCATTCCCGTACTTTACATCCAGTACCAGACTATCAATCCCTTCAGCTATTTTCTTACTTAAAATACTGGCTATTATCAAAGGTATTGAACCCACTGTGGCAGTTACATCACGAAGGGCATATATTTTTCGATCGGCTGGCACAAAATCGTCCGTCTGTCTATACATGGCAACGCCAATTGCCAGTAACTGGTCCTTGAAATCCTCTAAACTTCCATAAGTCCTGAAGCCAGGTATCGATTCCAGTTTATCCAGTGTTCCACCGGTATGCCCGAGTCCCCTTCCCGAAATCATTGGAACAATAATACCCAAACTTGCTGCAAGTGGGGCAAGTATTATTGATACCTTATCACCAACTCCACCAGTACTATGCTTATCTACCTTCGGACCTGGAATATCTGATAAATCAATAATCTGGCCAGACCTGATATAAGCCTTGGTTAAGGCGTAACTTTCCTCGTCATTCATCCCATTTAAGAAAATTGCCATTAATAATGCCGCAACCTGATAGTCTTTTATATCATCCGCAAGATAGCTTTGAATAAAATAATTAATCTCCTCTTCAGTTAAATATTTAGCATCTCTTTTTTTGGTAATAATCTCATAGGGTGTCATCTCAAATATATATCCTTCATTCAAAATAAGACTCACTCTCACCTTATATAAACAAAATACGCCCCCATATGTAAGCATATAGAGGCGTGTTCACAGTACTCTCAGATGAATTAAGTTGTTGACAAGTTTTGGATCTCTTCCTTTACCTCCTGCAATATTCGCCAGGAAATTTCAGGCGTTCTACTCTCTACTATAATTCTTACAATTGGTTCAGTATTTGATTTTCTCAAGTGAATCCAGGAATCAATACGATCTATTCGCAGACCATCCGTCAAATCAAGCTGTTCATTTTTATACTTTTCTGCAAAATGTTCAATAACTCTATCCGCATCAATATTTTTAATACTTTCCTTATCTTTAAGAATATAATATTGAGGTAATGACTGTTTCAATTGTGAGGCTGTTCCATCAAATTCAGCCAGCATCTGTAAAACGATTGCAGCACCAACAGTCGCATCTCTTCCAAGATGTAACTCAGGCAGAATTACACCCCCATTACCCTCGCCACCTATCACTGCATTTACCTCTTTCATCCGCTGTGATACATTTATTTCTCCAACTTTAGTCTTAAATAGAAGAACATTGTAGTATTGGGCAATCTCATCTATAACCCGTGAAGTAGAGAGATTGACTACCACATATCCCAGTTTTTTACTCAGAATAAATTTAACAGCCAGTGCCAGGGTGTATTCTTCTCCCAAAGGATTTCCTTCATTGGAAATCATGGCAAGTCTATCTGCATCGGGATCTACCGCTAGTCCCAAATCGGCCTGATGCTCTTTTACCATTAAAGCAAGTTCAACTAAATTTTGCGGAATCGGTTCTGGATTATGGGCAAATTTACCAGTGAGTTCAGTATTAAGCTCAATGATTTCGCATCCACATTTTTTTAAAAATTTTGGAATGATAAGACTACCTGCACCGTTAACACAGTCAATAACAATCTTGAAATTCTTTTTACGGATCTTCTCCAGCTTAATATAGGGTAAATCGTAAATACGTTGCAAATGATCATCAATAGCCTGCTGGTAGTTTTCCTCGTTCCCAATTTCGTCCCAGGTTTTGTAATTTCTTTTACGCGATTCCGCCTCCTGGAAAAGTGAGAATATCTCCCTTTCAGGTAGGAACATTCCTTCAGGTCCAATAAATTTAAGACCATTCCATTCCTGTGGATTATGACTAGCAGTAATTGCAATTCCTCCCCCAGCAGCAAGTTTCTTTATGGCTAATTCAATGGTGGGTGTAGGAGTAAAACCAACATCAATTGGGGTACACCCGCAAGCCATTAATGTACTTTTTACTAATGGTTTTATGATTTTTGAACTTCCCCTGGGATCTCCACCAACTACGACCTTCTGTCCCTGTAATCTTTGACCAAAGGCTGAAACATATTTTACTACGACTTCAGGTGTAAGACTTACTCCCACAATTCCCCGGATACCTGAAACACTGGTCATTAAATTCCTGGTGGTCAACTTAACCTCCTTTTCTCATGCAGTAAGACTTGTCACTTAGAGAAACAATCTTAAATTTTGAGATCTTGATTGATGTCTCAACCTACTTAAAGCTTTTTCTTTTATTTGCCTCACTCTTTCTCTGGTAAGTTTCAGCCGCTCTCCAATTTCTTCCAAAGTTAAGGGGCGTTTATAATCAATACCAAAATACATTTTTATAATTTCTTCTTCTCTTGGGGTAAGGGTCTTCAAGACTCTTCTAATTTCTCCCTTCAGGGAATCTTTCATCAACGTAGCATCGGGCATTTGAGTATTGGGATTTGATAGGTAATCTTTCATATTTGTTTCATCATCATTTCTAATTGGTTGGTCAATAGAGATATAAAAATTACCAGAATTCAATACCTCTGCCACTTCTTCCCCGGAAATTTCCAGCATTTTAGATATTTCCTCTGCAGTTGGCTCGCGATCATATTGCTGGGCTAATTCCTGGATTATCACATTTACCTTATTAATTAAACCAACCCGATTGAGTGGTAAACGTACAATCCGGGCGTGTTCTGCCAAAGCTTGTAAGACAGACTGTCTGATCCACCAGACCGCATAAGAAATAAAGCGGAATCCCAGCGTTTCATCAAAACGATTGGTCGCCTTTATTAAGCCGAGATTTCCCTCATGAATTAAATCAATAAGAGGTAAACCTTGATTTTGATATTCCTTGGCTATTTTCACCACAAAACGAAGATTTGATTGCACAAGTCTATTCAGCGCTTCATGGTCATTGTTACGTGCTTTACGAGTCAGATCAATTTCTTCCTGTAATGTTAATAGGGGAATGTGACTGATATCTTCTAAATACTTTTCAAGAGAGTAATTGATGGCCGAATGATATTTATTTCCGCGACCCTTCATAGAGGACATTAAAATTGAATAAGTATATATTAATCAATAACTTAGTAATTTTGATTCTCAATTTAATAAGGGGACAACTGAGAAGCAAATTAATTTTAGAACTTTAAAAATTAATTAGTTAGGGCTGCTTTAAAAATTCTTCCATGATTTTTACTGTGGCACTTGTTCCCAGACGATCAGCACCTGCCTGAACCATATTCAGTGCATCCTGGAGGCTTCTAATACCTCCTGCTGCTTTCACCAGAGTGTGACTTTCCTTCACGGCATTTTTCAAAAGTCTCACATCATGCAAAGTTGCCCCACCCGGTCCAAAACCGGTAGATGTTTTTACAAAATGTGCACCACTCTGGGTAATTATCTGGCAGGCTTTTATTTTATCATTATCAGTTAAGTAACATGTTTCAATAATAACCTTGCAGAGAGCTCCCTCGGATTTACATACCTCCACTACTCTAGAAATATCCTTATGAACATAATCATAGTTTCCTGCTATAAGAGCACCAATGGGGATAACCATATCTATTTCCTTTGCACCTTGTTTGATCGCCTGAGCTGCTTCAAATGCTTTCACATCACTCATATTAGCACCCAAAGGAAATCCAGCAACAGTACAGACCTTTACCCCGGAATTTTGCATCATCTCTGAGGCAAGAGAAACAAAAAACGGATTGACACAAACAGAGGCAAATTGAAACTTCACAGCTTCATCACACAATTGACGAATTTGATTTTCTTTGACTTCAGGCTTTAATAAAGTATGGTCAAATAATTTTGGGAAATCTGTTATATTGGTGTTTGGAATAGTATTTGGTTCATTCCACATTTATTCTGTTCCTGTCTATTTAATAAATCTATAACTTAATCTCGAATCGATTATTACCAGTCACAACTTCAAATTCCATGACTCCGACTTGACTCGAAACGATGAGTGAAAAAGGATGGTTAGAATGAATAAAAATATTGGCTTGACCCACCGGAAGTTCATTTTTTACGCACATAATGTCAATTATGTTTTCACCAAAACGATAGTTTTTCACACCATGTTGCTCACGCAGTCGTAGATTCCAGTACAACTCGTTTTTCGGGGCTGAGGGTTGTAAACCGATAATATTTTCCAGGAGAAGTGCAACAGGCCCAAGACCAGAGCAACCAGCAAAATCTTTCCGGGAAAGATCTTTTGCATCCCCGTGGATTCCCGGTTGAGGGTAATCAGGAGCATAGCATTCCCATATTGTCTGATATTGATTATCTATTTCTTTCGCAACAATTTGTTGGTCAGCGGGATGAAAATATTTAAATACTTGATACATCTGTTCTATATGATTAAGGGAGGCAGTAGCGGCCAGCTCTCTTAAAGGATACATATCCAAACCTTTTATAATCATATAATTTATGGGAGCCCATACCCCACCCCGCCAGTAGTTTCCCAGACCATCGTAAAGCGGATGATCTGCTGAAAGTGTCGGAAATAGATGGTTTCGATAAAATTCCTCGGGATTCATTAGATGTTCCGCCAATTGACGGGCTTGAGAGAAGGTTGCCACCTCTGAAATAAGAGTCCAAAAAGCTGCAGAAGTTTTAACCAGCTTTTTGTCACCATAGATATTGATATCATAATAAAATTGAGAATCTTCGTCCCACATTTTCCCATTGATTATTCTTATCAGTAAACGATATTTCCTTTCATAAAATTCATTCAAGGTATCATTGCCTACTTCCCTGGCCATGAACATCATGTATTTTGCAAATAATGCCATTTGTGCTGAAAGATCCACCCAACCACCCCAATTTATTCCTTCACGTGGAGAATTATCCATTCCGCTTCCCGGAAGAGTATTACAATAAAGTCCCTGAGCAGCCATTTGTGATCGAGTATTCTGGTCCATCCATTGATAATAGCGGTGAAGCACCTCTAAATTTTTACGAATGCGGGAGTTATCGCCAGAAAGCAGAAAATATTTCCATTCAACTAAGGCAAATAGAGGAGGATGAATCATTGGATCTTTTGGGGACGGTAAGGCCGGAACTTTTCCATCGAGTACTTGATATGCTCTACTGATCCAACCATCATTTCTCTGTTTACTATAAAAATTATCCAGAGATTGTATTGCCGGGAACAGATTACGCCCATACATAGCAAATAAAGCCATAAAGCAAGTATCCCACTGATAAATGAGTTCATCGGTTCCCTCCTTAAGGTAGGAATCAACAAATCCATTATCAGAATTTCCCTGCCTAACATTTTTTTCTAATAATTGCCAGGCTTTCCAATAGATTTCCAGGAAGTGTTGATGATCAGTTAGGACTGGCTGTGGTATATTGGTAAATAATTTTGCTGGAACACCTGGGGGAATGCGAATCTGACCGAGCTTTTCTTCTTTCTGGCAGCTAAGAAGAAATAAAATGCTAATCAGGATATAGATTCTTTTCTTCATAAACATTGAAAAGGTTCAGTTTTATCAGAATTTAAATGAAGAAGTTACCCGATGAAATAAAAAAAGGATAATATCAATTAAAGTGATTTTAAAATGAATGTATTCTGTCCGCTATAATAAGCTTTTTAACATGCTTGCAATACCATCAGGGTCATGTTAAATTTGTATGGTCACACAATTTTACATTGTAATAAAAAGGACGGATATGCAAACTGCTGTCGAAACCATAAATACTTATTCAAGAAAATTGAAAGTGGAAATATCCGCTGATGAATTAGCATCAATCGAACAAAAAGTGGTGAAAAGCTTTCAAAAAAGAGCTGAAATTCCCGGCTTTCGACCTGGGAAAGCACCACTAAATATCATTCGTCAGCGCCATCGAGAGTTGATCAAACAGGAACTGGTTGAGGAAGCATTGCGTAAGTTTTATGGTGAAGCATTAGATAAAACAAATTTAAATCCGATTGCTCAAGGGAAAATCACCGACTTTCATTTCGAAAATATTCAAAACGGAATGCAATTCGAAATAGAAGTGGAAGTTGAACCTGAAATCGAGCTTAAAAAATACAAGGGTTTAAGAGTTGATCAAGAAGTTATTGAAGTTACTAATGAGATGGTTGAAAATGCCATGCAACAACTGCAAGAACAGTTTGCGACTGTGAAGGAAGTTAAAGAGGCTAAAGAAAATCATTATATCTACTTTGATGCGCAGGAACTTGACAAGGGTGATGTACCCGTTATCGGCCATAAGTATGAAAATTTACATGTCCAATTGGGGTCTGGAAAATTTGATCCTGAAATGGAAAAGCAATTGATAGGTATTAAAAAAGGAGATAAAAGAATTGTACGAAAAGAATCCCAGAGTAGTGAACCTCAGAAAAAAGAAGAAACTGGATTAAACTCTTTAGAAATTCATGTGAAAAAAATTGAAGAGAAAGAATTCCCAGAAATAAATGATGATTTCATTAAAAATTTAAATGATGATAGGCTAGAAAATCTCCAAGATTTAAAAGTTCACTTGAAAGAGAACATTCGCATCGATTTGGCTCAAAGAAGAGAAAACATATTCCGGGATCGACTCATTGATGAACTATTAAAAGAGAATCCTTCTGAAGTCCCACCAAGTATGGTAGAAAATTATCTGGACTCGATGATACGAGACATTAAATCTCAATCAAAAAATGAGTCCATTGATGAAAACTCGATTCGTAAAGAATATCGAGCAAGTGCCATTCACAGTATTCGATGGTTTTTTTTAAAGAAAAAAATCATTGAAGAAGAAAACTTGACTGTAAGCGATGAAGAAGCTTTGAAATTAATTAATGAATCAAATATAGAAGCAAAAACAAAGCAAAAATTAATATCGGACCAGCATTATTTAAAACACCTGAAAGAGGACTTAATTGAAAGGAAAGTTATTGATATCTTAAAAAATAATGCAGAGATTATAGAAGTATATCCTTATAATAATAGTAAAAATAAAAAGATTACAAAATCATAGTATATAAATTAAATCCATCATAAGAAAATTGAATATTATAAAATAAAGGAAGGCTACATGGCATTGATTCCAATGGTTATCGAACAAACCGGGCGAGGTGAGAGGGCATATGATATTTATTCGCGACTTTTAAAGGAACGAATCATTTTTCTTGGGACACCTATAGATGATATTATAGCCAGTTTAGTTATTGCACAATTGCTTTTTCTGGAAGCAGAAGATCCGGATAAGGAGATATATCTGTATTTAAATAGTCCGGGAGGTATTGTTACATCTGGCATGGCTATTTACGATACCATGCAATATATAAAACCTGATGTAGTAACCACCTGTATTGGACAAGCAGCGAGTATGGGAGCAGTGCTCCTTGCAGCAGGTGCACCTAGCAAAAGATTTGCCCTACCGAATGCCAGAATCATGATACATCAACCCATGGGTGGCGTTCAGGGTCAGGCAACTGACATTGATATCCATGCCAGAGAAATTTTGAAGATAAAGGAGAGATTAAATCATATACTGGCAGAAAAAACAGGTCAACCTCTCGAAAAAATCGAGAAAGATACCGATAGAAATTTCTTCATGGACGCGAAAGAAGCTAAAGAATATGGCATAATCGACGAAATTTTAGTGAACAGAGAGGCAGAAAAGAAAGCAAAGAAAAAGGAAGATTAAGCAACTTAGAATAGAAAAATAACTGGAACCTTATATGTCTCAAAAAAGTCAGCCTTTCAACCACGAAGCCCGGTGTTCTTTCTGTGGCAAACACGCAGACCAGGTAGGACAACTGATCACTGGTATTCATGCAAGTATTTGTACTGATTGTATTCGAAGTGCGAATCAGATAATTAAACAGTCACAATATCAACAATTTCAAACAAGTCGATTTGAACTCCCCAAACCTCATGAGATAAAAAGTTTTCTGGATGACTATGTGATCGGGCAAGATCTTTCCAAAAGGGCTATATCTGTGGCAGTATACAACCATTATAAAAGGATAATGATGGGAAACTGGAGTGATGATGTCGAAATAGAGAAGAGTAATATCCTGCTTATTGGGCCGACCGGGGTAGGAAAAACATTATTAGCACAGACATTAGCCCGTCTGCTTCATGTACCTTTCTCCATCTCTGATGCAACAACTCTGACCGAGGCTGGTTATGTTGGAGAGGATGTGGAGAATATACTGGTACGGCTTTATCATGCAGCAAATTTTGATATAGAGGCAACTGAACGGGGTATTGTATATATTGATGAAATTGATAAAATTGCACGTAAATCCGGTAGCCCTTCTATTACCCGGGATGTATCAGGAGAAGGTGTTCAGCAGGCTCTCTTGAAGATCTTGGAAGGAACTATAGCAGCGATTCCGCCAAAAGGTGGTAGAAAACATCCTGAGGCTCCTATGGTAAATATAAATACCCATAATATTTTATTTATTGTGGGTGGGGCGTTTGATGGATTAGCAGATATTATCCGCAGGCGAATTGGCAAAAAAGTTATGGGTTTTGGTGCGGATATCCAGACACAACAAGAAATGAGTGAGTCTCATCTTTTTCAACTGGTAGAGCCTGAAGATCTACTTCAATTTGGGCTAATCCCAGAATTGGTTGGTCGTCTCCCGGTGCATATCGGATTGAAAGAACTGTCTGATAACGAAATGTTATCCATACTTGTTGAGCCTAAGAATTCTTTGATTAAACAATACAAGAAATTATTTGAACTTGAAAATATAGAACTCAAATTTACCGAGAAAGCGCTTCTGGAAATAGTACGAATGGCCATGAAGAAAAAAACTGGCGCCAGAGGGCTTCGTTCTATTATCGAAAAAGTAATGTTAGACGTAATGTTCAAGATTCCCTCAATGGAAAATGTGGATGAGTGCTTGATTACCGAAGAAGTCATTGGAGGGAAGGCTGAACCCATAATTAAATTTGGAAAGTCTAAGAAATCTGCTTAGATAATAAATATTTTGGAATTAATTGCAAGAATTTATCCTCAACCGATCTTTATCATACCAAAAAATCTCCCGGATGAATGTATATGAAGAGATTTGAAGCTCTTGATCTTTATAACATCGATGATTTATTCAGCGATGAAGAAAAATTAATTCGGGATTCTGTAAGAGAGTGGGTAGATGAACAAGTCCTTCCGATTATAGAAACCACTTATCAAAAGGCGGAATTCCCATTATACCTGGTATCACAGATGGGTAAAATGGGTTTGCTCGGTTCTAATCTCCCACAAGAATATGGATGTGCCGGAGTGAATAATGTTGCCTATGGACTTATCATGCAGGAGTTGGAACGAGGTGATAGCGGTTTGCGTAGTTTTGCTTCCGTTCAAGGTGGACTGGTAATGTATCCAATCTTTTCCTGGGGATCGGAAGAGCAAAAGAAAAAATGGTTACCCAGATTAGCATCTGGTGAGAAGATCGGTTGTTTTGGACTCACAGAACCTGACTACGGTTCCAATCCAGGAGGTATGAAAACTTCCGCGAAAGAAAAATCAGATTGTTATGTTCTGAATGGTGCAAAAATGTGGATCACAAATGGCAGCATCACTGATGTTGCAGTAGTTTGGGCTAAACTGGATGGTGTTATCAGGGGTTTCTTAGTAGAAAAAGGAACTCCCGGTTTTACTGCCCCTGAAATTAAGAACAAGCATTCCTTACGTGCTTCTGTTACCTCTGAGCTCGTTTTTCAGGATTGTCATGTACCCAAAGAAAACATATTGTCTGGTACCACTGGATTAAAAAATCCCTTATCTTGCTTAACACAAGCCCGATATGGTATTGCCTGGGGGGCAATTGGTGCAGCAATGTGCTGTTTTGATGAAGCATTGAAATATGCCTTGACACGCATACAGTTTGATAAACCCATTGGATCTTTTCAGCTGGTCCAGGATAAACTTGTATATATGGCTAACGAAATAACTAAAGCACAACTTTTAACTTTACAGCTTGGGCGATTAAAAGATAGTCAGAAAATGAATCATGTTCAGGTATCACTAGCTAAGCGTAATAATGTTTTTGAAGCACTAAGAATTGCCAGATTGGCGAGAGATGTCCTCGCTGCTAATGGAATATCATCAGAATATCAGACGATGCGTCATATGTGTAACCTAGAATCAGTGAAGACCTATGAAGGAACTCACGATATTCATACTCTAATTATAGGAAATTATTTAACAGGAATGGAGGCTTTTATATAATGGATGAGAATGAGCAAAAAACCGTTTTAGTTATAGAGGATGATATAGATTACGGTGAGATGCTGAGTTATGCACTCAAACATTTAAATTATAAGGTATATCTTTCTTTTTCTGCTACAGGAGGTTTAGATATTGTCCGTCAGAAAAAACTTGATATTATTCTCTCAGACCTAAAAATGCCCGGTATTTCTGGATTGGAATTATCACAACGCATAATGAATATGTATTTGGATATTCCCATTGTCTTAATAACGGGACTAAGCGATGTTTCTCTTGTAAAACGGGCACTTGAAATTGGAATAAGTGACTATATTGTCAAACCAGTAAGCATCGAAGAACTCCCAGTTGTGATCGAACGAAATCTCAAACGCAAACAACTTGAGAAAAAGAAATTGCAGTTGAATAAAGCTGAAACTCTCCTGAAAGCTTTAAAAGCATTAATGAGAGCACTGGATGCCAAAGACCCTTATAACTACGGACACTCACAGCGGGTAGTAAAATTGGCAATGATGATGGCTGATAGGATGAATTTAAATGAAGAAAGACGTTATACGCTTCAATTAGCTGCTTCTCTTCATGACATTGGTAAAATTGGCATGCCGGATAATATTCTAAAAAAAGCCGACAGTCTGGAAGACTTTGAGATGCGAAAAGCAAAGGATCATCCCTTAGTTGGCAGCAAAATATTAGCAGAAATAGAAGAATTTTCTGAAGTTGCCTCAATTGTTCGCCACCACCATGAACGCTACGATGGAAAGGGATATCCTGATGGTTTACAAAGCGATGCAATTCCTTTATTTTCAAGAGTTCTCTTTATCTTGGATGCTTTTGAGGCATTGGCTTCCGATAGAGTGTATCGAAAAGGTATGGGAACCGGTAAAGCATTAGAAGAAATTGCAAAAAATGCTGGATCGCAATTTGATCCGGAACTGGTTAAAATATTTATTCAAGCCATGATCCAAAATAATCACAAACAAACACCAGATAATGGAGATGATCAGCAAAAACTTCAAGATAATATTTCTGAAGTGAAAAACGCCGGGTAATTTATATTAAAATTCATAAATTCTTCGTCTTAAGCTTCTAAGATTTTATTAAGCAATTAACTTACCAAAATCTCATTTTATATTTTATTCCGAAGGGAAATCATACGAAATTTCAATTCTCAGAGATATTCATTGATGAAGAGGCTAAACAGGATGAAATAACCCTGAAGGTGTTAAAAGCATATACGAATGCCAAAATTCATTTTTTATCCAAAAATCAGGAAGTGAGAGATACTTTAGGTTCGTTTAGCTTGACTCAGGGAAAGCGTACTTTGTGGCTTACTCACTTTAAAGGGGATTTTATTAAACCATGCCCAGGGACCGCAAATGCATACCGTTGCTGTAACTATATAGTTATCAACCAAACTACCAATTGCCCACTAGACTGTTCTTATTGTATCCTTCAGGGATATATAAGCAATCCTGCGATCACTATCTACACTAATTATCATAAAATTAATGAAGAGATAAAGCTATTATCATTATATAATTCGGAAAGGATTTTACGGATTGGAACAGGTGAGTTAACCGATAGCCTAGCGCTTGATCCGGTTATCAGTTTATCACAAAAACTTATCGATACAGTTCAAGATACACCTAATATATTGCTCGAACTCAAAACAAAAACTAACCATATTCATCACTTATTAAACCTTAATCCAGATAAAATAGTATTGTCCTGGTCAGTTAATCCAGAGAGTATTATTTTATCTGAAGAGCATAAATCATCCGCTATTCAGCAACGACTTGATGCTGCGAATCATGCTATAAGGAAAGGATTTCTGATTGGGATTCATTTTGATCCCATAATCTATTTAAATGATTGGGAGACTACTTATTCTTCCTTAATTCAGAAGATCGCTGAATCAATTGATCCAAAACGAATTGCTTGGATAAGTTTGGGAAGTTTAAGGTTTCCAAAGGCACTTAAAGAAATTTATCGATATCGCTTTCCAAAAAGCCGAATATTCTCTGGCGAACAGATAAAGGGTTTAGATGGTAAACTTCGCTATATCAGACCCATTAGACTTTCCTTGTATTCCCATATTTATCATCAGCTTCAGAAAGTACTGGGAGACGTGTTCGTGTATTTCTGTATGGAGAGTGAAGATATTTGGCAAAAGATAATTGGTAAAAAACCCACATCTTCATTGGATATAGATTGGTATTTTGCTAAAGCGTTATTTCATAAATTTCCCAAACTTAAACTACCAGAACCCCGCAAAATTATCTATCAAAAACAGATTAATTTCCCCAAGGAGTCTAACTGAAAATATTCATATCAAAAGCAATAACCAATAGTATGGTCTATAGAGATTTATACTGTTCTTGGTAATACGTCTTAAATGCTTCCTGTTTTTCTTTGATATGTCGCCACCAACTCTCATTTTCTTTATACCAATTAACAGTTTTCACTATTGCTTCATAAAGTTCGTGCTTAGGTTTCCAACCCAAATTCTTAATTTTTTCTATATTAACTGAATAACGTCGATCATGTCCAAGTCTATCAGGTACTCTTTTAATCAGAGATGTCGGTTTGTTAAGAAGTTCTAGTATCAGATTGGTAATCTGAATATTTTGCATCTCGTTGCCTGCTCCCACGTTATATGTCTCCCCAACTTTACCTTTTTGTAAGACAACATCAATAGCCTCACAGTTGTCAACAACATAAAGCCAATCACGAACATTTTTTCCATCCCCATACAAAGGGAGTGGTTGATTTTCCAATGCATTAGTGATAAACAGGGGAATTAGTTTTTCCGGATATTGATAGGGCCCAAAATTATTGGAACTACGGGTAATAATAACTGGAAGTCTATAGGTTTTATGATATGCCCTGACGATCAGATCAGCACTGGCTTTGCTGGCAGAATATGGACTATTCGGTTGCAGTGGACTATTTTCAGTAAATGAACCATCTGCTATTGAACCGTATACTTCATCAGTGGATATCTGGATATAGCGTTCTATTTTGTATTTTTTAGCAGCTTCCAAGAGTGTAAAAGTTCCGACCACATCAGTCTGGATAAATGTACCGGCTTCAAGTATTGAGCGATCAACATGAGTCTCCGCAGCAAAATTTATAATCACTTGAACATTTTTCACAATCTTTTCTACCAGATCTTTTTGGCAGATATTGCCATGAATAAATTCAATTTTACTGCTTCTTTCCAGATCTTTGAGATTATCACGATTTCCGGCATATGTTAGTGCATCCAGTACCACAATACGGTCATTTGGATACTTATTCACCATATAATGAACGAAGTTACTCCCAATAAAACCAGCCCCACCGGTAATAAGTAACGAATTCATATAAAATTTGCCTCCATAATGAAGCCTTCAGACTTAGATAGTAGCATGAAATTAACAATTAATCACAGTAAATATCAACAAATGTTTAAAGAAAAAAAATAATAACATTGAGAAATTAAGACAATTTTAATATATTGATATCTATACCGACCGGTCGGTATTCTACCGATCGGTAGGTAAAAAGAGGAGATAATATGAACCATTACCTAAATTCATCAGAACCGGATACCAAGATGCGTATCTTTCTCACAGCGGCTGAACTCTTTGCAAAGGAAGGATATGACCGGGTTCCCATTAGACAGATTTGTGAAAAAGTGGGCGTTGGAAAACCGACTTTATATTATTACTTCAAAGACAAAGAAACCCTTCTTACTGAATTGGTACAATACTCTTTTACCCTGGCCGAGAACTTTATTAAGAAGTATATGGAAAGTCAAGATAATTATTTCGATAAACTTCGCGGCATCATCCATGCCCGCAAGGCATTTATGCAGAAATACCCCTATTTTATGCGCTTCTTTATTATGCTTCATCTTCAACCCATACCAAAAACAGTATTTAACGAATTGGGTAAAATAGCTCATATACACTTCAATAAACTCATCATTTTCCTGAAAGAGGGTCAACAGAAAGGTTTCATAGACCGGCAAATGAATATTCTGTTACTGGCTAATACCATCACCGGCACACTGAACCAACTTTTCTTCAGATATGCCCTATTAAAGGATAAACAAGCAATGAGTGAAAGCAACCTTAACGATTTATTCGAATTTTGGAAGAACTATCTTTTCGAAAATAGCAATGAATTGAGGTGACACATGAAGGGGAAATCTAAATTTCTATTATTTTTTTTGTTATTGTTCGTTTTAAACCAATCGGGTATTGGACAAAATATGATCACCCTAACATGGGATGATGTCATCGGCATCAGCAGAACTGATAATCTGGAACTACGGATTCAACAGAAGGATTATGAGATACAAAACTTGAATGAATGGAAAGCAGTTTCTGATTTACTACCAACTTTTAATTATCAGTATCAGATAATTAATAACATCGAACGACCGGTATTTGTCGTACCTAGTATCGGTGAAATTCGATTTGGGACAGAATATAATTTTACCCACGTCTTCCAGTTATATTATCCGCTTTTTGCCGGTGGTGCTCGTATTTCTTACCTGAAAATGCAGGGAAATATGAAAAAATCTTTATCAGAACAGCTCAAAAATAAAGAGGATGAAGTCGTTCTTCAGGCACTGGAAGCCTATTTTGGTGTGATGCTCTCTCAAAATCTAATAAAAGTGACAGAACGTTCAAAAAATGCAGCAGAAGCAAATTTTGAGCAAGTCAATAAATTTTATGAATTAGGGGCAGCTTCGCAGCTGGATTACCTGAGGGCAAAATCAAGATACTCATCATCTATACCTCCAACTACTACGGCAAGAAATAATAAAAAATTGGCCTTAGAAAATCTGAAATTCCACCTGAATATTGAGGCGAAAGATTCTCTAATAGTGATTGATACCCTCCGTCAGATGGAATTCTTGAGAGACCATGCATTATTACCATTGCTTGAATTGAAGGAATTAGCTTTAAAAGAACGGGCAGATTTAAGAAGTGTCCAATACCAGTCAGATGCAGTAAAAAATCAAAAATTAATTTCGGCATCAAAGTTTTTACCAACTATTGCTGTGAGTGCCAATTTACAATATCAAGCACAAGTCAACTCAATAAATGTTGGTCGGGAAGATTTTGTTCGCGCCAAAAATGCCGGTTTATTGATACAATTTCCATTATTCCAGGGCGGTAAAAGAGCATTTGATTATCAACAAGCGCGAATATCAGAGAAAAAAGCAGAACTACAACTTATACAATTTGAGAAAGCCATTTTCTTAGAAGTAGAAGAAAGTTTCAACAGATTTAATGAAGCAAAGTCGAACCTAGTTAGCTTATCACAATCGGCACAAGAGGCTAAAGAGGCATTGCGTCTGGCAGATTTAACATACAGGGAAGGTATCAGCACGCAGGTTGATGTACTTGGTGCACAACTTGCTTTGACCAATAGCGAAGTTGAATTTCAGGAAGGTGTATATCGTTATAACGTTTCACAGCTGCGACTACTAAAAGCAATCGGAAAATTGAAAATCATTTGGGAAAATAATTAATAATTTTACCGGGAGATGAAAATGAAAAAAATCGGATTTATCATATTATTATCAACTTTCCTCTATTGGGAATGCCAAAAAGCTGATCAGGAAATCGTGGAAACAGTTGTTCCAGTTCGAGTTCTCACTGTGAAGCCCGATTCCATTTCCAAGTTTTTAGAAATAACCGGAAATTTAGAGGCAGTAAATGATGCGGTAGTAGTGAGTAAAATATCAGAAAAACTTGTGAAAATTGTAAAGAATGTAGGCAGTCCAGTAAAGGAAAATGAAACGGTCGCCACTATGGAAAATAAGATATGGAGAGAAAGATTGAATCAGGCTGAGGCAGCTCTTAAATCCATTGAAGCGCGACATGAACAGGTCAAACAGGATTATGAAAGATATCAAAGATTATACCAGGAAAAAGCTGTAAGTCAACAACAATGGGAAAAGATTCGCTCGTCGATGCAAGAAGCGGAAGCCAGCCTTGCCCAACTTCAGGCAGCCTATTCACAGGCAGGTGAACAGTTTGAAGAAACCTTTATCAAAGCCCCTTTTAATGGTACGGTGGGAAGTTTCTATTTTGATGAGGGACAAATGATACAGACGGGACAGCCGGTAGCGAAAATTGTGAATACCGATCTCATGAAAGCAAAATTAAATATCCCTGATGTTCAGATTAATAAAATAGAATTAAATCAACCGGTTAATGCGAAATTCCCATCTCTGGATAAAGAAATATTTAGAGGTAACATCAACAGAATGGACCCGGCCATTGATCCGCTAAGTCGTACCATCCAGGTAGAAGCAATTTTCAGCAATAAGAATAAAATACTGAAATCTGGCATGTATGGCGTCTTCCATATTGAAATTGAGAAAAAGATCAATTCTTTCGTCATACCTGATAATGCCATTATCAATCGTACCGAAGTAAAAATAAATCCACAAACTGGTACAACATTTACTGAAAAAAATCATTTTGTCTACCTAGTAAAAAGTGATTCTGTAGTGCAAGTTTTGGTGCAAACCGGTATCTCGTCTGGTAATGTTGTCGAAATAACAGAGGGATTATCTGAAAGTGATAAGGTAATTATAGTGGGGCAGCGAGTAGTTAAACCTGGGCAGAAAGTAAGAATTGTTGAATAAAACAAAAGAAAAATTGATAACCGTCTATAGTATGTTAGCATCATTTCTTAATAATAAAATTCTTCAGAGAAGAGGTTGAACATGAAATTAGTTGAAATTTCAGTAAGAAAACGTGTCACTTTATCAATGATATATCTCATTGTTATTGGTTTTGCAATATTTTCATTTTCACAACTTAAAATAGATTTATTTCCTGAAATAGATTTTCCAGTTGTCATTATCATTACTCAATACCCAGGTGTTGGACCGGAAGACATGGAAAATTTAATTGCCAGACCTTTAGAAGAATCTGTTTCTGCCACCAAAAACGTAAAAAAGGTATCTTCTCAAACCATGCAGGGAGTTTGCCTTACTACCCTCGAATTTGAGTGGGGAAGTGATATCGATCAGGCCGAAATTGATGTTCGTAAACGGGTAGACCTGGTGCGGGATTATCTTCCAGAAGAAGCAAGTGAGCCACTTACTTTTTCCTTCGATCCATCTATGATGCCTATTATGTTCATGTTACTAAATTCTCCTCAAATGGGACCGGCCGAACTTAGACAATTAGGTGAAGATAAGATTGAACCCTTGCTTGAACGGGTTGAAGGTATCGCGGTAGCTGAAACCCAGGGGGGATTAAGCCGTCAAGTTAATGTAAAACTGAATCCTGTCTTACTGGCATCGCACCAACTTTCTCCTCTTGATGTAGTAAATGCCATACGTCTGCAAGGTGGATTATTTCCAGCCGGTAAGATAGAAACAGCTACCACCAATTTCAGTTTACGCATTTTAAGTGAATACAATGATATTGACCAGATTCGAAATGCGGTAATCAAATATGAAAAAACTGCCCCTATCTATATAAAAGATGTTGCTGAAGTTGAAGATGGATTTGAAGAAGTAACCGGTGATGTGCGGGCCAATTATCAGCAGAGTGTCTATATGCGATTACTTAAGCAGTCAGACGCCAATACGGTTCAAGCATGCAAAAATGTGATAAATGTTATTCCAGAAATAAAGATGCTCTTACCTGAGGAAGTAGAATTTAGGGTGGTTTACAATCAGTCTGAATATATTTTACGCTCGGTGAGCAATCTGGGAAACACAGCATTTATTGCCTTTATTCTGGCATTTGTGGTGATCTACATCTTTCTCCGAAATATTCGAGGAAGTATCATCATGGGTCTGGCTATACCTGTCTCGGTGATTTCTACTTTTGCTGTGATGATGTTGGCCAATCTCACCTTAAATATTATATCCATGGCAGGTTTGGCTTTAGCTATCGGAATGTTAGTTGATAATTCGATTGTGGTACTGGAAAATATCTATCGCTTTCGAGAATCCGGCACTCCTTTGGCAGAGGCGGCAAATAAAGGAGCATCAGAAGTGGGCATGGCTATTACCGCTTCAACTTTAACCACGGTTGGTGTCTTCTTTCCTGTCCTTTTTGTACCAGGCATTGCTGGTGAATTGTTCAATGATATGGTGGTTACGATTACCTTCAGCTTAATCGCTTCGCTGGGTATTGCATTAACTTTAGTTCCTATGCTCGCTGCTCGTATTCTAAAAATTGAAAGCGAATTTACAAAGCACCGATTGCAGGCTTTTAAAAACCGACTCGATAAATTCTTTAATAAATTAACTATAAAATATAGTCAAATACTTCATTGGTCACTCCATCACAAGGCTATTGTACTGATTTCGACATTCTTATTACTTATCCTATCATTAGCTCTCACTTCATTTATTGGGGGTGAGTTTTTGCCTAAAACAGATGAAGGCTTCATTGCCATGACTATCTTGAGGGAGAGAGGAACACCTCTTGATCAGACACGTCTGACCGTTCTAGAATTAGAGAAAATAGTCAGGGAAAAAGTACCGGAAGCATCAGACATTTTTACCTTATTTGGATCAGGAGAAGGAATATTTGCTCTCATCGGAGGATCAGGAAGTAATGCTATCAACTTACGAGTTCGTCTGTCTCCTATGGAAAAGCGTAATCGGAGTCAATTTGAAATTGAAGATGAGTTAAGAACAGAACTTGACAAAATTCCTGGAATAACCTACCAGTTTATGCAACCAGGACATTTTTCAGGCGAACGCGCTATAGAAATAAAAATTTTCGGACATGAAATTAACCAATCTGTAGCGATTGCAGAGGAGATGAAAACAAAAATGGAACAAATTCCTGGACTTGTTGATATTGATATCAATGTCAAGCAAGAAGGGCAGGAGCTTCGCATTATACCAGATCGTAAAAGACTAAGTGACCTGAAGCTGAGCACTCTGCATGTAGCCGATATTATATCCACTGCCATACAAGGGAAAGTCGCAGCGCGTTATCGCGAGGTTGGAGATGAATATGATGTTTTAGTACAATTGGATAAAGCTTTCAGAGAAAATAAAGAATCATTACAAAATATTCTCATACCAACTTACAGTGGTAAAATGATCCCTCTCAGTCAAATCGCGAAAATTGAGCAGGAAGATTCACCCACAGGAATATTCAGAGAAAACCAGGAACGTTTTGTTTCTATTGGGTGTGATCTATCAGACTTAGATCTATCCAGCGCAGTAAAAAAAATTAATAAAATTATTAAAGAAACTTCCATTCCTTCTGAGTTTCAATTGGTTATTGGTGGATCGGCCGAAGATCAACAAGAATCATTTTTCTATTTAGGACTAGCATTCCTAGCCGCTATTATTCTCGTTTATATGATCATGGCCTCCCAGTTTGAATCGCTGGTCGATCCATTCATTATTATGTTTAGTGTACCATTGTCTGTGATTGGTGTTTTCTTAGCCTTGTTCATTACCGACACCAATCTCAGCGTGATGGCATTAGTAGGAATAGTAATGCTAGCTGGTATTGTTGTCAACAATGGTATTGTTCTGGTAGATTATATCAATCAGTTGCATCGGGAAGGAATGACTTTATATGATGCTGTAGAAAAGGGGGGACGGGTAAGATTCAGACCTGTATTGATGACTGCTTTAACTACTATTTTAGGTATGTTGCCACTGGCATTAAAAATTGGATCTGGATCAGAAAACTGGGCGCCCTTAGCGAGGGCAGTAATTGGTGGTCTCACTAGTAGCACCCTTTTGACACTGATTGTTATTCCAGTGGTTTACATAATTTTTGAAAGGATTGGAGAAAAGATGAAAGCAAAACTTGCCAAGATTTAGTATATTGTTACTTGTTGAAACGAATTAATTTATAAAACTCGATACCTAATAATAAGAAGTTAAAGTAATTTCCCGAGGTATATACACTAGTCAAAATGCACATTGATTACTGGTAGAATTTTTAAAAATTTGGGATTATCCCTCACATAGTTGATAAGCCCAAGCTGAACACCATTCAAGTGCCAGGCCCAGTTAAATATTCCAAAAGATACCCCGTTTTGCACGCCCTTGATCTGGTTAAAGGCACTGATCGATAATCCTTTCATCAGGCCATCATCGTTTACCTTGAACCAGAGTCCAGCAACAGTAACACCTTGGACTTTCTGACCTCTTGCCGTTCCAAGTGAAAGGGTCAGACCTTTCACAGAAGGAGCGCCTGCACCCAAGCCACCAACAGTGATACCTCTCAACTCCACACCTGCTCCTGCTCCTATACCACCTATCGCAATGCCAGTAACATTTTCGCCTGCTCCTGCTCCTATTCCACCTACCGTAATGCCAGTAATATTTTCGCCTGCTCCTGCCCCTATACCACCTATAGTAACGCCAGTAATATTTTCGCCTGCTCCTGTCCCTAACAAACCCAAGGTGAATCCGGTAAGATTACCACTAACACCCGCCCCCAATCCACCTATAAGGATACCTTTCACATTTCCTCCGGAACCTACTCCAAGTAGACCACATCCAATTCCAGTAATATCCCCTCCAGCTCCAGTACCGAGTCCTCCAATGGCAATTCCTTTTATACTTCCCCCTGCACCGGCACCAAGTCCTCCCAGCATTAATCCGCTTACATCTCCTCCCGAACCCACACCCAATCCTCCGATTGCAACACCGGAAACATTTTTACCGGAACCTGCTCCTATTAAACCAAGCGATATTCCTTTTAAATCACTTTCAGCCCCCACCCCAGCTAATCCTATTTGAATCCCCTTTAAATAGCCAGCTTCAGGTAATACTCCTAGTGATATTCCATTAACAATTGCCTTTTCATTATATTTCGCTGCCCAAAGTGTTATATTTAATCCATTAATCTGTTGTACATTATGATCACGGAAATTCAGGCGAACACCTGAAAACTTTTTAGAATTTCCAATACTCAGTCCCCAATCTTTACTTGGAATATCAAGGCTCTGAGCCAATAATATTTGGGATGATAGAAATAAAACCATTATAATTATTGGCAGGAATAACCTTTTACCATAGAGAATAATATTATTTGATCTAGAAACAGGTGTTTGATATCCAATATTTAATAAAAAATGATTAGGTGAAATTCTGTTTTTTAAAGGAAAAAATAATCGGTTCATATTCCACTACCCCTCTCATTATGAAAAATTTTTTCAATGAAAACTTTTTAGATTTACGAAGAATTCAGAAAATGGTTTTACAAAAATAAAAGATTATTTTCATCTTTATTTTGTTAATTGAGTAAAAAAATCAATCTTTCATCAAGACCAGTTAAACTCAATAAGATAAGTGATTAGAATCATCATAAAGAAATAAAGGACAACCAAGTAGTAGATTGGCTTCCAGTTAATGCGTGATTCGATTGACAAATCTTCGCTGAATAATATCAGAGGAATATTATTCTGTTTACCCTGGCCATAGATAGCCACCACAAAAGAAAGGATAACTGTAGCTAAAAAACCAGACAAATTCCACCATAACCAGGAAATTGGAGTAAAAAGCCAGAAAATTAAATTTAGAGTTATTCCAGCCAAAATCCCGATCTTTATCGCCACAGCATTAATTATCCTTGTGAACATTCCCAGCAAAAAGGCCGCTAAAATAGGTCCATACAGCATACTCCCCACGGCATTAATTAACACAATTGTGGTCTGACGTGTTGCTTCATTAAAACTATAAAAAGCAATTGCTGCAGCGATGCAGAAAATTCCCCAAGAAACGGTAACGAGTTTAGAGATTAATAAATAATGTTTTTCGGATGCATCAGTTTTAAAATATTTATGATAAAAATCTTGCATTGTAACCGCACTCAGGGAATTCAGGCCAGAATCCAGGCTTGACATGAGTGCGGCCATTATGGCAACAAAAATAAATCCAATAACACCATGTGGCAGGAATGAAATAATGAACATTGGTACCATTCGGTCTGGATCATTACTAAGAATGGTTGTCACTTCTCCGGAACTCAATCTCATTACATTTGCAACTCTCAGAATCGTCCCATCTTCCAGGAATAAGGCACCGATAAATATTCCCATAAAACAATAGGACAGAACCAGCGGAAAACGCCCCAATGCATTGACCATCAGAGACTTACGGACATTATCAACATTACCCACCGATAGTTCACGTTGCACCTGACTTTGATCTGTACCATAGTATGATGCGTAGAGAAAAAATCCTCCGATGAGCATTGGCCAAAAAGAATATGTACCTTCAGAGGTAAATCCCCAGTGCTGAAAGTCCAGAATATAAAATCGCTCCGCTGGTATATTTACCAAACCTGTGTTCCAATCGATGAGAGATATGGCGGCGAAACTGCAGATGAGAATACCAGCTATGATAATAACCATTTGCAGGAAATCACTTAAAATAACTACTTTTATTCCACCCAATGCATCGTAGATAACCGTTACTACACCAATCAAGATGATGGCAAAAACAGTTGGAATCGACAGAGCGGTTGATAAGATTAAGGCACCAGCCAATACCGCCACAGCAGTTGCTAATCCTCGGCCAATCTGAAATAACAGACTAACCAACGTTCTGGTACTACTATCAAATCTTCTTTCTAAATACTCATAAATACTGATGTAATGATATTTGTGAAGTACTGGTATTATTACTGCCATCACTAAAATTAATGCCAAAGGGACACCAAATTCATAACAAAGCCATTTTAATCCTCCCCCCTCTTTAAGGGCGACAAAGGCTGGTGCTGATACAAAACTAACCGCACCCAACTGGGTCGCCATGGTGGAAGCACCGGATTGCCACCATTTTATTTTTCGACCTGCAAGGTAATAATCCTCTGTATTTCTTTGAGACCGATTAATAACAATAGCCAGAACAATAATAACTGAGAAATAAAACAGAATAACAATCCAATCAAGAAAATTCATTCACCATTCCTTTTAGTGTAATTTTAATGATGAAATTGCTGCCCGATAACCTATAAAAAACTGTTTAATAATAACAAAGGGAACTTAGGTATTCATTTTACAGGATTTTATTCTCGGCGGAATTTATTGTTTTCATGTCAGAAAACAATGGGTTCTATTACCATTCTCCAAATCAGAAAATACTTGAATTAAAATAATTAGCTGATTGCTGCCTTTAGCCACATCAATCCATAGGGTTCGATTTCAATATATAATTCATTATTGGAAAACTCATATTCTTTATTATTCAGAATATCATTCCAGGTATTAATCTTTAATCCAATCTGCTTGCTGGAGATTTTTAAATTCTGCTTTTGGGGAGTAATATTTGTAATCGCCAGGATATGTTCCTGACCATCTACAGATGACCGGAATACAGTAATTAATTTATCTGATAAATTTAGTATTCGTTGTGCTGCATTCGGAGAAAATGCTTTCTGGTGAATACGTTTCATAATCAGTCTGGCCAATCGATAGACCACCTTGTATGTAGTGGTATTGGGATCCAGTAGGCCACGAATGAGTTCCATTTTGTTAAGCGTTTTTCTATTTATACTGCGCGTCTGCTCTTCCTCAATAACCGCCTCTGCATCATTGCGAGAGCCTAAAAGTCCATGCAAATAAATTCCAGGAATTCCCATTAAGACCAAGGCAATAGCTCTTGAAGCAATATATCTATTCACTTGTAAATCATCAGATTCTTTTCTATTCTCCGGATTAATGGCACTGTACCAGGTGATGTTCAATTCGTATGGCGTATCTGAACCATCACTTTCTTTCTTATAAGAGATAAAACCCCCGTTCTCTATAACTTTCAGAGCCATTATTTCTATTTCTTCTTTACTTAAAATATCTTTAACAGCCATAACACCTACACCGTCATGACTGTCTAAGAAATTAAAATATGTGGCTGTGTCCGAAATCTTACTCATTGAGGCTGCCCATTTAGTAAGTTTGGAGGCATTACCTGTCTGAAAGGTGTGTAATACCAGGGGAGGTAATGCAAAATTGTACACCATCTGAGCTTCATCATTTCCATTACCAAAATATGTGATATTGTCTTCATGCGGTACATTTGTTTCAGTAACAATAGCAACATGAGGTGCCACCAAATCCAAAATATCTCTGAACAATTTTATAATTGTGTGGGTCTGTTGAAGGTGGACTCCAGAAGTTCCCAACTCATCCCATAAATATGTCACCGCGTCCAACCGGATAAGATCAGCGCCTCTCCTCACATATAACAATAAAATCTCAGTCATCTTAAGTAATACTTCAGGGTTACCGAAATTTAGATCTATCTGATCTTTGCTAAACGTAGTCCATACAAATTTTTTCCCATTTAAGGTATCAAATGGGTTAAAAAGTTCGCTGGTACGTGGTCTTACAATCAATTTTAAATAATCCGGATGAATTTGATCTTTTGTTGAAAAAACCGTAAAAAAATCAACATACTTGGGATTCTGATGCAAAAATTCCTGAAACCAATAGCTTTTCGATGACACATGATTAAAAACTCCATCAAACATTAACTTAAAATCATCTTTTAATGCCGTGATATCTTCCCAATCCCCAAGGGAGGAATCAACTTCAGTGAAATCTTTGACGGCAAATCCCCTGTCAGATGAAGATGGAAAAAATGGAAGTATATGCAGGGTATTAAATACTCCTTTTAAATATTTTTTACTGAGCTCAGCCAAGGTTTGTAATGGTTTTTGTTGGTTATCCTTGATAAGATCTCCATAGGTTATAAGAATAACATCTTTTTCAGTAAATCTTTCTGCTGGATTAAATTTTGATTCAAATTCTTTCATTTCCTCTGACTTATATGCATAGTAAACTTTAATGACTCGTTCCAATTCTGATAAATATTCATTCGCTTTTACATCACCATAAAGAAAGGTTAATTTTCTAAAAATTTCATCTTTCGTGCTATTGGGCAGAACCAACTGAGTAGAATAATTCGGTTCTAATAGGTGAAATCTCGAAGGTCGGAATGATCTCTGATTTTCAGCCATTTTTTTATTATTCTATAAAAGTAGATTAATTGCGATTTTCTGTGACCATTATAAATCTTATTTTTCTTTCCCCACAGCAGAATCTCGTTAATATCATTTAAACGACATTGATTTAAAGCTATCAACCGCAGCATTGGTATCCTTATAAGTCTTCAAAACCTGGTCAAGGTGTGTTATTTTCAGTTGATAATCCATAAATTCCTTGGGAGAGGCCAGCCGAATATCACCTTTATTTGAACGGCAAACTGCAATTCTGGATACAATCGCACCTAAACCACTGGAATCAACATATTCAGTCTTTGAAAGATCTATTACTATTTTGCACTTTCCTTTTTCAACAAGATTATAAAGAAAATCTCTAAAATTATCAGATATATCTGCACTGAGACGCTTGGGGATTTCAATGATTATCACTTCTCCATCTAAGGCTTTACTCATTAGAAAATCCATAATTAAATCCTTTGAATTAATTATTTTTTCAAATCCAACCCAAAGAGATAAACTTCCTTCATAATGACTTTATAAAGCAGGTCCTCAAATATTATATTCACATATTATTAACTGATCTACAATTGGAAAACTTTCCTTCAAATACATTTTATTGTACTAAATTAACATCATCTATATATAAATCAAGAATTGAATCCAAATCAGCCACAAAAATTCTAAAATTAGAAATACTGCTAAGTTGTATTTTTCGATCTCTTGGAGCATTCTCGATTTCTGATAGCGGGATATTTATAGTATTCCATCCTGGTATCAATTTTAGTTTTTTATTAAATCGATCGTGATAAGGTTCCCCAAGTGATACATGTATCAGGTCATGAATTCGACAACCCAGCCTGAGCACATTATGTGATGGATTAAATATGGAAAATTTAAAATATTCGTAATTATGCCAATCTCTGGGAAAATATTTTAAGGTAAGCCCTGAATATTTTTTGGGTATTAAAGAAACTGATAAACAATGGTGTCCTTCAAAACACAGCATATCTGTCTTTCGAATCTTTCCATCAACCTCCCACCGATCATATTCAAAGGGCGTCTCAAAATTAGATAAAATTGGAAACTGGTTTCTTGCTATTCTCTCGTCTAATATGGCAACTACAGGTGATATAAATTCCATTAAAATGCCAATTAAAATTGCCAGTTTAATGCAATACAATAAAATGGGTCTAATCAGTAATCCTCTTTTTGAGAAAAAGAATATACCAAACAAAATACCTAGCAGATCTCTCCATAAGTCTCCGATTTCCATTAACCGCGAAAACTTTTGTTGAATAACTTCAACAGTAAAACCAATCAGAAGTAAAAAAGATATGATAATCAGAAATTGATACATCGGTTTCTTTTTACTTATCCACATCCATCTCCGCAACAAAACATAAGAGAAGATAGCAAAGTAAAATATATGTCCCAGATCCCAAATTCTTTTATATGATCCAAATAATTAGAACAAAATAAATTGTATACCGAAAAATTTTGTTGTTCATTTAAAGTGGATATATATTTAAGATGATTTTTTTGATTATTTATTCATGAAATTAAATTCTAAAAGTCAAAGTAAAAATGATCGATTATACATTAAGTAAAGTTTCTTAAAAAGAACATTTTATAAAGGTATCATAAAAGTTGCAAAGTTTATTTTGTATAGGACCTTTTATATTACTAATTCGAAAGAGTTGTCAATAGTACATGATATAACTCAGCCCAATGATACTTAATATTTATCATTTTTTAGGAAATCAGTTGAGAACTTTTTGTTTACTACAAGGTAATATAATAAAGTATAGATAAACACATTTTAGTATCTTTTAAAATGAAGATTTCTATTTCTTTGTATTTATCGCCCATTTTATTAATACTTCTATATATCTCTGGTTTGGATGCACAGTGGTTTTATTTTGGCAGGAACAAAGTTCAATATACTAATTTTGACTGGTACATATTACAAACAGATCATTTCGATATTTATTATTATCCCGAAATGCAAGAGTTAGCCGAACATGGTGCTCATTTTGCTGAGGAAAGCTATCTTTATCTAGAAAATAAATTTAATTTTACCATAAACCGTAGAATTCCACTCATATTCTACAGTTCTCATTTACATTTTCAGCAGACTAATGTGACTCCCTCTTTTATTCCAGAAGGAGTTGGTGGGTTTTTTGAATTCCTTAAAGGACGGGTTGTTATACCAAGTGACGGAAATATCAATCTTTTTCGCAAAGTGATATTCCACGAGTTGGTACATGTTTTCATGCATAGCAAAGTATATTTTTCAAATAAAGAACGCTCCCGCTTTGAGGGAACTTACCCACCTTTGTGGTTTGTTGAAGGTTTGGCGGAATACTGGTCATCCACCTGGGATGCGCAGGCAGAAATGGTTATTAAAGATGCTGTACTTAACAATTATATTGTTCCTCTATCTCAGATATATTCCATTAATGGAACCTATATGATGTATAAAGAAGGTCAGGCTATTCTCCAATACATTACAGAAAAATATGGGGAGGAAAAGTTACTCAAATTAATGGACGAAATCTGGAAATATGGCAGATTTGCCGATGTGTTTAAAGATGTTATAGGTAAATCCTATGAGGAATTTGATATTGAATGGATTTACTACTTGAAAAAACGCTATTATCCCATGATGGAGAACAACGATTTTTCAAAGATGATAACACACACGATAGTGAACAAAGGATATAATTTCAAACCTGCATTCTATAAAGATTTCGATGGAAATGAACACGTCATTTTTATAGCTAATCGAGGTGGTTATTCCAATATTTACATGCAACAATTAAAGCCTCTCAACCTGCATGAAAAAGTAAAAGACAAAATTCTTATTAAAGGGGAGAGAACTTCAGATTTCGAATCCTTCCATCTATTTTCAAGTAAAATAGACGTTGATCAGAACGGTTATCTCGCTTTCTCAGCAAAGAGTGGAGAAAATGATGCCTTATATATCTATTATATCCCAGAGGGTCGAACTGTTCAAAAATTTCAATGGGCAAAAATCGTGGGTATTTCTTCTCCATCATTTTCATATGACGGAGATAAGATTACTTTCAGTGCGGTTGATTTTGAAGGCAAACAAGATATTTACATCCTCAATATGTATGATCAAACGCTCATCCGTTTAACAAATGATTATTATGAGGATAGATCTCCCACTTTTTCACCTGATGGTAGCAAAATTGTGTTTTCTTCAGATAGGACTCAATTTGGGGATAATTGGTGCTATAATTTATTCGTATATGACCTGAATACTGATTTAATCTATTATCTCACTTCGAGAATTCAACAGGACAATACACCGGTCTGGTCCCCTGATGGAAATTATATCGCTTTTACCTCTGATAAAGATTCCACTTTAAATTTATGGATCGCTGATCTGTCAAATATTCAAGAATGGAATGCAGATAGTTATACACGGGTAAGTCTTAAGCAAATTTCAAGCTTTATTAATGCAGCTTTCGATCCAGAATGGGTTGACAGTAACCGACTCTTATTTGCTGTATATGAGAATAACCGGTTTGAAATTCGGATGATGGATGGCGTGACAGATCGCATCGACTCTACTAAAATGATCTATGCCAATCTACAATTGAATGGTCATAGGCAATGGCAATTTGCAAAATTAACCGGAAATAAAATTCAATCAAAGTTTCGTTATCGTAAGAAATATAATCTAGATATTGCTCAGGCACAGGTAAGTCAAGATCCCTTCTGGGGAACTACAGGTGGTGCAATTTTAGCATTCACGGATATCCTTGGTAATGACCAATATTACTTCATGTTATATAATAATGCCCAGAGTCAGGGCGATTTCTTCCGCAGCTTTAACGGTGCAATAACAAAAGTTTCTCTTAAAAATAGAACGAACCATGCTTATGGTGTATTCCGCTTTTCTGGACGTTATTTCAATTATAAAGATGGCTATTTTTATGAAGATCGTGTAGGCGGTTTTTTTACTTTAAGTTACCCTTTTTCCCAATTCAACCGACTAGAATTTAACACCAATCTCAGCTATTCTGATAAAGATGTGCTCGGAATAAATCGGAGACATGCTGTGATTACATCAAATTCTATATCTTTTGTCTCGGACAATTCTATCTGGTACTATACTGGTCCAATTCAAGGACACCGCTATAATATCACAATAGGTAATACCTACGATCTCAGATGGTCAAATGTGAATTATTATACCTTCCTAGCCGATTTTAGACAATATTTTCGTTTAACTCCCGGACTTACCCATGCCATACGAGTCCTGGTGCTTTATAATGAAGGTAAAGACACTCGTTGGTACTATCTGGGGGGAAGTTGGGATTTAAGGGGTTACCGGAGATGGTCGATTCGTGGTGAAAAAATTGCCTTTATTTCAAATGAAATTAGATTCCCTTTTATCGATTATTTAGGTATTAAATTCCCTTATCTGGGTTTGGGATTTAGGTCGATTCGCGGTGCATTGTTTTTAGATGCTGGCAACGCATGGAACAATGAATGGAAAGGATTACTTGGTAGCGCAGGTTTTGGATTTAGAATGAATTTCGGTGGTTTTCTGGTGTTACGTCTTGATTTTGGAAAAAGAACTGACTTCAAAAGAATCACTTCTAACTGGTTCACACAATTCTTTTTTGGATGGGATTTTTAATGAAGATTCTTGATAGACAGTGGATGACTCCACACTTTCTTCTGTTAAGTATAGTTCCTTTTCTAACAGTTTTGTTCACTTGTAGCGGTTTGATTGGACTCAAATTTTCACCTGAGAATACAGAACAAAAAAAAGACGCTTGGTTAACTACTTATAAAAACAATCTTCGTCATCACTCCATTGATACTGATGTACTTCCCCCCTATAAGATACTCTGGGATAAAAAGTACAAATCTGTTGTAACTGATCATCCTCTTGCCTTGCAGGACTATATTATTATGACATTAAAAAATGGTGATATAGCATTTTTCAACAGTAAAAATGGAGAAAAACTGGGAGATGGCAGAATTGCACCAGCCTTTGAACATTCACCCACTATTGATCAAAACGTGATGTATTATGGCACAAGTTTAGGACATGAAACACTGATTGCATTTAACTTGAATACACTCAAAAAGATATGGAAAGTGCGACTTCCACATATCTATACATCTCCCTTGGTATGGAATGAGAGGGTGTATGTTGGGACAAATATTGGACAACTTTTCTGTATTGATCAGGCAACAGGTGATAAAAAATGGCATTTTCCTGCCAAAGCTGCACTATATGGGGTAATTGCTGAAGCAGGGGGTAGATTATTTTTTACTGATATCAAAGGAACCGTTTATTGCATCGATGGATTAACCGGGGTAAACATATGGATCAAAGATCTTCAACCAAATACATATAGTGGCCCAGTTTTAGCCGAAAACAAGGTATTGGTTGGTAATACTGCTGGTAACTTTTATGCATTAGATGCTCAAAGTGGAGATATTGTTTGGCACGCCGAAACAAATGGTTCCATCTATGGAAACGCGGCATACAAAGATGGAATAATCTATGTTGGCAATAATAACCATTATTTAATAGCAATTGAAACAACTCGAGGAGAAATTCTGTGGAAATTCCCTACTAAAGGTATTATTAATACTGCTCCACTCGTAGGAAATGACTATGTTTATTGCGGGTCTTGGGATAAAACACTCTATACCTTATCACGTAAAACAGGAGAAAAAATGGGCGAATTTGTAGTCGATAAACCCATTAAATCTTCACCGATAATTTATCAAGGACATCTATATATACATACAGCAAATGATCATTTATATTGTCTGACATCAGCTGATAAACCTAAAAGATAGGTTACATGTATGAAAAATCTATATATTTTCCTTTTAATGATTCCATTCTCTCTCTTTTCACAAGAAAATATTGCACGGATTAGTATCTTATCTTCCCCTGATAATATTCAAGTTAGATTGAATTCAGTATTAATTGGTAAGACGCCTATCGAAAATTTTAGTGTTCAACCTGGTAATCACTATCTTGAAGCACTTTCTAACGCACCTGGTAATTGGTATAACACAAATATTTATAAAGAAATAACCCTTAAGGCCGGGCAGGATACAACTATCTTCTTACGTTTCTCCCGTCCGGTGAAAATAAATAGTATCCCATTCGATGCCAGGTTACTCCATAATGATCGAGAAATTGGTGTTACACCTATAACCCTCCCTTTTGAAGAAAATCAAGGTAAAGAATTCCGGCTTGAAAAAGCAGGCTATCAAACCTTTAAATTCATGTTAGATAATCCCAATTCAAAAATGTATATTCTTCAGAAAATCGACTTAACTTCATCGGATGATGAATCGTCGTCATTTGCCTATTCTATACTACACAAAAATATAAAATCAAAGTTTTTTCTTCTAACCGGAACAGTCATTACTCACTGGATGGCTTTTTACTTTAAAAATATGGCAGATAATAACTATCAAAAGTATTTAGGTACAGGTAATCCAGCATTAATGAATAAATATTGGGAAAACACCCAAAAATACGATCGATTTTCCGATATATCATTGGGAGTGTCTTATGCATTTTTGGGAGGATTAATTTACACGGTACTCTTCAAATAGACCGTTATTTATGAACTTAGCAAATATTCAAGCTACTTACAAAATCAAAAAAGGTCTTGACAAATTTTATTATTTATGTTATTTTTATTCTGACCTGAAAAGGTCAAAACCTCCCTCCCAACTCCGCAGGGGACGCGCACGTGTCCCCTGTTTTTTATTTAACAGTAGCCTGACAGGTATGTAACATTTAATTTCTTACTAGAACAAATTATAAGCTTTGTACTTTAGCCTTAATTCTTAAACTAACTACAATGAAACAACTTTATTTCACCTCCCTGTTTTTTGCATTAATAACTATTATTTATCAATCTACACCTGCAGGAATAATACCATTGTCAGTAGATTATGCCCGCTATAAAGGAAAGGGGAACTACACCATTATTGAATTTTACATTTCTTTTTATCAAAATAACTTGATTTACAATAAAAATGATAAAATATTTACTGCGGAATATAAAGTTTCTATTCAAATACAACAAAACGATTCAACCTTGTATCAAAATACAACCCATAGAATTAGTAACATAGACTCACTGCAGCAAATATTACCTTCAAATAAATTCTTAGATTTCTTCTGTTTCCAGCTTCTGGAGGGTTCATATAAAGCTAAAATAAAGATAATTGATAACTATTCAGGGAAGATGGGCGAATATTTTCTCGAATTTTCAATCAACCCATTTCCGACAGATTCTTTAACATTAAGCGATGTTCAATTTGCCAGTCGTATTAGCCAAGACTCCACATCTAATGAATTTCAAAAAAATTCATATATAGTGATTCCGAATCCAGAAAATATCTATAGTATAACTATGCCTGTTTTATATTATTATGCAGAACTATACAACTTAACGAAAAAAGGAGAATTGGAGGGGGAATATTCTCTTCGGGTAAGTATTACCGACCAAGATGGTAAAATTATCAAAGATTACCCTGAGAAAATTGTACCTAAACCAGGAGATTCGGCAGTATTAGTTGGGGGACATAATGTGGTAACCTTAACCAACGGAATTTATTCTTTCAATATTGAAGCTATCGATTTACAGAATGGATCAAAGGTAAGTGTTTCAAAAGCATTCTCTTTTCTTAGACCTACAAGAAAAAAAATATTTGAAGAAGATTCAATTGATATTTCTAGCTCTGACCAAGTCCTTTATTCAGCTTATGTCAACCTTGATGAGTCAGAAATGGATTTGGAATTTAGTAAAGCAAAATACATAGCAACATCCGAAGAAATAAAAATCTATACTACACTAGATATAGAAGGTAAAAGACAATTTTTATATAATTTTTGGCAGAAGTTCGATTGGGATCCTTCAGATAATGTGAACGAATTTAAAGAGAATTATTTCAACCTCGCAAACTATGCCACACTGAATTTTAGTGTCATGAAAAAAGAGGGATGGAAATCAGATAGGGGTCGAGTATTATTAACCTATGGTCGCCCAAACGAAATTGATAGATACCATATGTCTGTCGATAAAGCGCCTTACGAAATCTGGCAATATCATGAATTAGAAGGTGGGGTCATTTTTGTCTTCGCTGATCTCTCAGGATTTGGTGATTTTGAATTACTGCACTCGACATACAGTAAGGAGTTTTACCAACCCGATTGGGAAAGACTCATTATTAAAACAAGAAATAGAATTGATTTTTACAACAGGTAGGCTTAGATATATTTTAAATTCTTGATTTCAAGTCTGGTTAATAATTCGGATGAATATTTGTGCTGTGTAAAGTTATTAAATATATAGTTATATAAAATACCTAAAGAAGCTTAACCGTGGAAGTAAATTTTACCTTGTTTTTCACATTTTTCATCAGTCACCGCATTTGCTTCTGCATCCAAACCACAATACTCACTTTTAATATAACACCCCTTATGATCTAGCATCCCTTTTAAACAAATCATCCTTCTTCGTTTATACGATCGCTTGTCTCGAAAATATTCTACATCAACAAGCGCACCAAATCCACATTGGATGCACCCTTCAGGTTGATCAGGAAATTCAGTGGCAGTTTCTCTGGCAATTGTTATTGATTGCTCATTCCAAAAAGGCTCTCTTCCTCTTTCCAATATTTCTATATCTCTGAAACGGTGTAAAATAATCCTGCCATTATTTAACTTTAATAAGGCTTTAGCTTCTAATTTATCACCAGGTCCTATTCTGAAACGGTTATAATGTTCCGATGACATTAAAGAGTAAACATTATCTTCAAAATGGTACCTGTCCAGATAAATACTATCAAAAACTAACAGATATCCTTTAAAGGAGAGGAATTTTGCTTTTGGAAAAACTTTCTGGGTAAAGTGTGGTTTGACTTCCTTCACAACTCCAGCAATTTCAATATGTTTATTTGACAATTCTTCTAACCATTCTTCAAAAATTTCTAGTTCCCTAAGGAAAAACTGGTACTCCTCCTGGGAGATCCGTAATTCAGGGTAATTATGAATCTTCTCTTCGTAAAAATCTTTACAACCAAAACAATTCCTTCCTATATATTTGAAACCACGATGACATTTACTCTTTTTATTCAGTTGCTTACATCTCCATCTGAAATACATACAACCATCAGGATAGCATGACTTTACTCTTAATATATGATAGACTGATATCTTATTTTTGTATCCACGGTGGGATTCATGAATACAACTGAATATATCAGACCTTTTATATAAGTTGTTCATTATTAATTCCTTTTTTCAATTAAATATTATGGAAAAACAACATTACACCAGACACTTATTAATCATAATAAAAAGTCCAATATTAACCAAAATAAATATAATTATCATGAGTATCATTTGTTCAGTTTAAAACCCAATATTCATAGACAAATTGTATTCAAATATGCTATAATTGGTTGACAATATCTAATAACTTTAATACTTTAATAAAACAAAAAAGAAATTCACATTATAAACATTCTTTTACCTAATAAAATAAAGTTTTTCTTTAAATTTTTTAGCAAAGATCTATTTATTATAGCCGGGAAAAAATTTGGACAAACCAGCTGGTATAATTTTGAGTGCTGGATTTTCTAGCCGTATGAAGTCATTCAAGCCTTTGATAACATATTCCAATATCCCTTTTCTTTTATCTGTCATTTTGAAACTAGCGAAAGTCTGTGAAAATATTGTCATAGTAACAGGTTTCCGAGGGGAAGAGTTAAGAAAAAAGATTCTTTCATGGTTCAATAAGAATCCTGAGATTGAAGATTCCTTACTAAATTCATTCACCACTACGGAATGGCTCAAATTACCTTCTCGGATTCATTTCGTATACAATCCCAAATATGAAAGTGGAATGTTTAGTTCATTGCAGTGTGGTATGAGATATTTAAGAAATTCAAATTGGATTTTTTTACATTTTGTTGATCAGCCACATCTCCCCATAAAATTTTATCTGCAATTTGTTAAACAAATATCACTTCGTTATGATTGGATTCAACCGGTCTATCAGAATCAGAAGGCG
>SMTZ1_10000363_pt1 | contig 41304 bp, 47 predicted proteins | sample DeeMarSWOR136_30_FD_25667 | JGI IMG/M metagenome (IMG submission 25667) | reverse complement strand
CTTTTAATGAAAATATCTCTTCCTTGACCTCAGAAATCATCGTAAAAAAATTTGACTTTTTGATTAATCATCCAAAAGATTTTGAGAATATTTGTATTATCTATTCCTGATTTATAGCCTATCTTTTAATTACTTATTTTTGAAATGATCATCATTTTCCTGTAAAAATTTTAACAATTCTTTCTCTTCAGGCATTCCGGTTCTAGCTCCTAACTTCTGAATCTTCAAAGATGCTGCGGCATTGGCATACCTACATGATTTTTCCAAATCCCAACCCTTTATCCAATATGCGTGAGAAAAAGCTCCATTGAAACAATCTCCTGCTCCTGTGGTGTCTACGATATTCTTAATATCATAAGTTGGAATGCTCTTTTGAAAAAATTGTGTTGTAATTAAAGCGCCTTTATTTCCCAATGTAATAATAACGATAGGAATCCCCTTTTTAACTAGCATTTTGGCTGCCTTTTCTGGAGTTTCCGTGTTAGTAATTGTTTTTGCTCCTTCCTTATTAGGAATAAGAATATCTGCTTTAAGTAGTACCTTTTTTAATATATTCCATCCTTGTTGTGCGATTTGAGATTCCAAATCAATGCTGATCTTAACGTTATGATCTTTGGCAATATCAATTGTTCTTTCTGTAATTATGGGGTGGATCATGGTGGTATGTAACAATTTTGCTTTTGCTATATATGACTCATCTAAATCCGTAATCCCAATCTTCGTTGTTTGCATATGAGGCGATTGTATAATTGTTTTTTCCCCTTTCGCAACAAAAATGAAATTTACGGGTGTTTTTCTGTCAATCTTTTTGAAAGTTAAAGTAGTATCAACACACTCCTTTCGGAAATCTTCAATTAAAAAATTTCCATATTCGTCATCGCCTACAGCACCGATAAAGCCACATGAGCATCCCAATCTAGCAACTGAAACTAAGAAATTTGCTGTGACCCCTCCAGGAAAATAGTTTTCACTTAAAGCATCAACTTTTTCATCTGGCTTAGGGTAATGTGGTATTTCAGCAACCCAATCCAGTACCACTTCTCCTAACCCTAAAATTTCAACCTCTTTCATTATATTATATCAGAATTTTGGAGTTTACCTTAGATAGAAAGAATAAATGCTTTGTTTGAGTAAAAATTAATTTAAAACTCTAAATAAAGGTTTTTAGATTTTAAATTTCATTAATCTACATTTCAAGCTCTTTAACTTCTAGTTCTAATTCCTTACCTATATCTACATATTGAAAATTACTTGCAACTAATTCATACGCATTAGAAAAATCACTAAATTTTGCTCTTCCTTTTATTATGATATCTTTTCCAATTAAATCCGCTGAAATTTTTTCTAAAAATTTTTCATAATCCGGAGTATCCATTATTTTTGAAATTGAATCGGGATTTTCTCCAATTAATTTTTCTGCTGTATCTCCAATAAACGCGGTTCTTATTGTTCCACTTTCATCATCAATAGTAAGATTAATAATCATATTTAATTTTGAATCTCCTTTCTCATCACAATTACAATTTTCAATTTTTCTATTACAATTTGCACATGCTTCATAAATTGTAATCTTATTGATCTCTTTAGCAATATATCCCTTTATTTCAACTATTCTAGCGGAATCGATGGAATCAATTTTAGTATAGTCTTTAGTAAAATCCTCGAATTTTCCTTGAGGTAATAACTCCATTTTTTTAAGATTTGAGAATTTTAAATCGATTATTTCAATATCTGACTCACTAATAAAAGAAACTTCTTTTCTACCTGAAAAAGTACTATACCTTAACATAACATTTTTTAGTAACAGCCCTGCTCCATTTGTTAATAATTTTGAAAATTTTTCCGCTTGATCTCTCCATAAAGTGACTCTTATCCCATCTGTGTCATCACTAACCGTGAAGCTTAATAATGAAACCTCGTCTCCTGATTTTAAAGTAACTTTTTTTAAATCATCAATTGAAGAAATTACGCCTTGAAATGAAACAATATTTTCTTTACCTTGAAGTGATTTAATATCACTTGCTACAACAGCTTCTATTTTAACTTTCTTTGGTTTCTTCGTTATTGTCGTTTGAGGGGTTGCATATAAATCGATCTTTTTGGAATCCAGCTTATTTTCTCTTGGATTTAAATTTGTAATATTAAGAAAATCTCCCGAATCAATTTCATTAAGTTTTTCTACATCTTCGTTCCAGAAAGTAATTCGTATGGATCCAGTAGAATCCATTATTAGAATCGATGCAACTCTTCCATTTTCGCCATTCTTTTTAACGAATTCGTTTATTGGGTATTTTTGAATTACTTTTCCTTCTAAGGTAACGAGATTTGAAGTTAAACTAATATCTTCTACGTGAGTAAATTGACTTTCAATTTTAGGATATTTATTATAGTCTACATCTTCTGGTGATATCATAATTTTTCCAAACCGGTTTAAATGAATTTCCATTCCCCCAAATCTTCCTTCTTTAGCATAACCATTTAAAATTTTAATAAGTTCATTCCTCTCAAAATTATTATCATTGAATATTTTTATCTGTTCATCCCATAATACTATTCTAATATCTCCTGTATTATCGTGTAATAAAAAAGATCCCACATGTCCCGGTTCTCCATCTTTTCTAGTGAAACTATTTACTCTGTAAATATCTTTAATTCTGCCCACTAAAGAAATGTTTTTCATGTTTTTAGTAATATCTGACACATTTAACTCTATATCGTTTAGAAGATCTTTATTTTCATTCTTTACATCCACACCTAATTCTTTAGCGATAACAAATAACGCCCCTTCGTCAGATATTAACCCCTTCAATTCTTGTTTTTTTTCCACGACTAAATCTTGTATTTCTTTTTTTGTTAGACCTGTATCTTCAATAATTTTATTAATATAGGCTTCGGTTTTCATCTTAATCATATTCTTCTTATACTTTTTTTATTCAATGATCATTGTAGATTTTATTCTTTAAAAATAAAATTATTTAATAATTAATTATTGAATATTTTTAAAAAAAAAGACCATATCATATTGTTAATTTATTTAGTTTAAATCTTAAAAAGTAACATTTTTTTTTTGAGTTAATGACAGAATTCAAAATTATACCGGTTATTGATATCCTTAAAAAGGAAGCTGTACATGCGATTAAAGGTGAACGGGAAAATTATAAGTCATTAAAATCATATCTATTTGATACAAGTAATCCTGTAGAAATCTTGAAAGAATTATATGAAAAGTATAATTTCAATCAATTTTATATCGCAGATTTAGATGCAATTATAAAAAAGACCCCAAATTATGAATTGATTTCAAAAATTTTAGCACTATTACCAATAGATATTATTATTGATCCTGGGATTATTTCAATTGACGATGTAAGACACTATTTCAGATACAATATTCAAAAGTTAATAATTGGTTTAGAAACAATTTCAGATCTTGAAATAATTAACAAATCTTTAAAATTGTTCGGTAGCAACCAAATTATAGTAAGTGTGGATATGTATAACGAGGTAATCCTAACAAATATAAAAGATGTAAAAGGAAGAGATCCTAAGGATATTGTAAAGGATCTGTCTGAAATGGATGTTAAGAGCATCATTTTATTGGATCTTATTAAAGTAGGGCAAAAATTAGGAGGTATTTCACCTTTATATCTTAAAATAAGAAAGATATTCGGAGGTGAGATTTATGTGGGAGGTGGCATTAAGGATTTGAATAATATTTTATTGTATAAATCTGAAAACTTTTCTGGAGTATTGATTGGTACAGCATTATATGATGGGACGATAAAAGTTAAAGACTTAAAAATGCTGACCTAAAGTTTAATCAATAAAGACAATTCCGGTACTTGATACATTTAATGATTTTTTACAAACTGGGCAAGAATGTTTCATCCTCACCCAATCAGTGAAGTGTTCTTTATGAGCTTTTGCTTCACACATAGGACACCCTGTTACCTCGTCAAATATTTCAATAATTTTTCCACATACAGCACATTTTGTCTTAGAAGCAGTGAATATTCTAATTGTTTCTTTTTTGATGTCAAGTAATATGCTTTCCGTATTCTCCGCTGTAGGATTTATTTGTTTTAGTTCTGATCTTGTATCCACACAAAAAATTGTTCCATCACTATCGTCTTTTTTATTACCTATCCAAACAACTTTTCCTTTAAAATAGCTAGATCCTTGATTCTCGAGAGATAGATTTAATCTTCGATCCTCCATTACAAAGGTTTGAATTACTTTAGTATATTTTAATCCCTCTAGTTTTGAGGATAATTGTTTAACAACTTCAATCGGTTCTTTAAAGACTTCGTTTGTAATATCGACTTTCGTAATTTCTTTAGGCGACATAATAATAAGATAATTTTTTTGATATTTAATAATAATTATATAATTTAAATTTTTATATCTTGTTTCTTAGAAAAATTTGAAGTTAAACGTAGCTATTTTTATTATTATTAGTTAAATTGATTAGTAAACTCTTTTAACGTTCAATCCTAATAGTAGTTTATTAATAATAACAATAATATTTGTAAATTAATTATTTTTTACTTATAATAAATCAAAAGTTAAAACATAATTTCCAATATTTTATATAGGATTTTCAAATCTATTGATTGTTGATGATTAAATGAGTAAAAAGAAAATAGAACTTCTAATAAGCCCTAAAAATTTGGAAGAAGCAAAAGTTGTCATTCAACACAAAAGCGTAAAATATATCGATTGTAAGAATCCAAACGAAGGGTCATTAGGAGCCAATTTTCCTTGGATTATTAAAGAAATGAAAAAGTTAATCCCTCAAAATAGTCCTCAACTCTTGAGTGCGACTATTGGTGACTTTCCAAACCTTCCTGGAACTGCTTCTTTAGCTGCATTAGGAGCTGCGGTTTCCGGTGCGGATATAATAAAGGTGGGGTTAAAAGGACCTAAAAACGAAGAGCAAGCTATCATTTTGATGAAAAAAGTGGTAAAGGCGGTAAAAGATTACAATACAGATCTTAAAGTCGTTGCAGCGGGATATGCCGATCAAAGTAGAATGCACACTTCTCCCGAGTTTATGGCTATTCCTACGATTGCTGCAGAATCAGGATCCGATATCGCTATGCTTGATACATATTTCAAAGATGGAATGAATTTATTTGATTTTTTAAATACTACTCAACTAGTTCAATTTCGAAATAAAGCGAAAGATTTGAACCTTGATGTTGCATTAGCTGGAAATCTGATGAAAAGCACAATCTCTGAAATAAAAAAAATTCAACCTGACTTAATTGGTGTAAGGAGTGTGGTTTGCGAAGGGTATGATAGAACCAATGGAATGATTAGAAGTCATCTTATTAAACAATTAGAAGAGGAATTATTTAAATAAAGCAATTCAAAATGGATTCAAAGGATATAAATTCAAAAATTGATATAAAAATTGCTCAAGATGAGAATATAGTTAATTTAAATTTAATTGCGGAAGAATTTCTTGAGTTAATTGATGATTTTAATATTAATTTTATTAATAACAAATACTTCATATTAACAGCTTATCTTAATAATAATTTAGCCGGAATTTTAATTGCTGAAAACAAAATCCATAAAATCGATTCCTTGGAGAAATTAATTCCTAAAGTTTCTATCTACTTGTTATATGTAAATGCTACTTTTCGTAATAATCACATCGGAAAAAAATTATTAAATACCTTCTTACAAATACAAAAAAGCAGAGGAATAGCATCTGTGTATATTGAATTACCCCAAAAATATCTAAAAGGAATTGAATTTTTCAAACGAAATAATTTTCTTCAAGTGAGTAAAGATAAAAACAAAATCATCTTAGAAATTAACCTATGGAATGATTATGGGATTAGGGATGACGATATTATAGAAAATAGTTTTAATGATGTGTTCCATTAAAGAACGTTTTTAATATAGCTTCTATTATTTAGACTAAAATTTTGATTCAAATAATAAACTTATTTTGGTTAGGTAAATAATCAAAAATTATGTTTGATAAAGAGCTTGGTATTATAGGAGTTGGAAAAATTGGATCTGCTTTATTAAAAAGGTTTATATCTACCAACACTCTCAAGAAAAATGATATCATGATTTACGATGTCGATGAAATTCGGCTTAATGACAGATCTAATGAATTTGACGTTGATGCTGCTAAAAATAATCTTTCTTTGGTCAATTCGTGTCATTATATTTTAATCGCGGTTATTCCTCAAGTTATTGATATAGTATTAGAAGAAATTGGACCTTTCATAGGAGAAGAACACATTGTAATATCTATTGTAGCGGGAGTTTCACTTAAACATATTGATAGCTTTATCAATAATCCTGTTGGGTTAATTAGAGTAATGACTAATACCCCTGCATTAATCGGAGCCGCAGCTACAGCGATTGCTCATAATGAAAAAGTTAAAGAAGTGGAATTAGAATATGTAGAAAACCTTTTTAAAGCCGTGGGAGTGGTTGAACTATTAGAAGAAAAACATTTGGATGCAATTACCGGGTTATCTGGAAGTGGTCCGGCTTATATATTCATCATTATTGAAGCATTAGCAGATGGTGGAGTAAAAATGGGATTACCAAGAGATGTATCTCAGAAAATGGCTGCACAAACTGTTTTAGGAGCCGCAAAATTGTTATTAGAGACAAAAATGCATCCCGGTGAATTAAAAGATATGGTTGCAACCCCAGGGGGTACAACAATAACAGCTATACATGAAATTGAGTCAGCAAAGTTGAGAGCTACATTAATAACAGCTGTTGAGGCTGCAACACTCAAATCAAGATCATTAAACTCGACAAAAGAAGATTACTAAAAACAATTATTTGCTTTTCATAATAAAAGGGCTTTTTTCATTAATTTTCAAATCAAATATTTTAATTTCTGGCAAGTAAGATTCAAAAATTTCGAATACCTTTCGTTTGTCTTTATTTTTACAAAAAGTATATACAGAACGCCCTAATTGGTTCATACTTGCTCCTATAATATCTAACTTATTTAGTGTTTCTATTAATTCCTTTATATTCTCAAGTTCTAAGATATCTAATATCTCAGTATCATATACGAATTGAATCGAAGTATCGATAAATGTCTTAACTGTGGGATTTAATTTTAGCTTAATTAATGCTCTCTTTCCTGCTTCTTTAATTTTAGAACTAAGAATTGGATCTGATAAGATAGATTTTGTATGAATCATCCCAAAAGATCCACATAAAATATTCAGATTATTAGAGGTAACAATTTTTTGATGAACACAAGGATATCCTGGTTCTTTTAAGATACATAAGCCTCCTCCTAATTGGCCACAAACAGTTCCTAATCCTGTTTTATTCACAACCTCCGAAATATGAGCAATTCTTCCTCTCTCGAAATAATTTAATTCAAGCCTTAATAATCGATTTAATCCTATAATTACTCCTAAAGCGCCTGAACCGCTTGCTCCATATCCACATCCCACTGGTAAATCAAAATGATGATTAATTGTTATTTCAACTGGTACTTTAAGAAATTTTTTGATATAATTAAAGATATAGTAGGTAGTTTCAGCTTGTTCATTTATTTCTTTATCATTAATACTGATTTTACAATTAATTTTATTATTACTTTCAAGTTCTTTATAGGAAACTGATGTTTTTCCTATTGCACTGAGGTTAAAACCAGCACCTGTTGATCCAATTTGTTCCGGATTAGAGATTTTTTTCCCATTAACTTTATCTACAATTTCAAAAAACCCAGATATTCGATGAGGTACTGCTACGGTGATTTCTTTAAATGTTTTTACCATAAATCTTATACAATTTAATTTATCAAACTGACTATATATAATTAAAAAGAAAAATCAATTATATTTTATTATGAAAAAGAATGTCGTTATTAAAATTGGTGGTTCTCTATTATTTTCGGAAGATGGAAATATTGATACCGAAAAAATTCGAGAATTTTGTACTATTATAAAAAATAAAGATAGTTATGATTCAGTAATTGTTGTGTGTGGTGGAGGAATATTGGCTAGACAATACATTAAAGCTTTGAGAAAATTTAATATGAATGAAACAATCTGCGATTTAATGGGAATTGGAATATCCCGATTAAATTCTAAATTATTAGTAGCTAATTTAAAAGATTTTGCTTACCCTCAGGTACCCACCTCAATTGAAGAATTGTCTGTAGCCCTCAATTTTAAAAAGATCATTGTAATGGGAGGTATTCAGCCTGGTCAATCAACTACGTCAGTAGCACTTGAAGTAGCTGAATATAATAATGCAAAAAATGTAATAGTGTTGACCAATGTTAAAGGAATCTATGACAAAGATCCTAACAAATACACTGATGCCAAACTCTATAATACTCTAACTATAAAGCAATTACAAGATATGCTATTAGATTCTTTTGGAGATAATCAAGCTTCAGCTGGAGAATATCGCATCTTTGATGCCGTATCCTTGCAAATTTTAAAACGAAGTAAAATAGAAGTAATTGTTATAAATGGACAAGATTTACAAGAATTCAAAAAATTTTGGAATGGAGAAAAAGGAGTTATAGGAACAGTTATTTCAAGCTAAAAAATTATTATCAAAAATTATTTTAACCTCTAACATTTTAATAACATATTAGTAATAAATGAAAATAGATTATAAAGAACATGTCTCAATCTTCGTGGAAAGATCAAATTCAAAAGAAATGGGGCCCCCATAGTCATTGCCCAGTATGTGGAAAAGCAATGCCAAGTGATAAGTCCATATGTAGTCAAGCATGTAAAGATAATTATTTAGCTCGTGAGAAAAAACAGAAGAAAAAAAGTAGAATTCAGATGGTTTTCTTATTCGGGATGATGGGTGTAATGTTTATATTAATGTTTGTCTTTTCTTAGAATTTTAACAAAACGGAATGCTAAAATTTTCTAACATAGCTTTAGTAATTTAAAAATTAAGATGGATATTTATTAAGAGATTAAGCAGGGATAACCAAGCCTGGTCAACGGTGCCGGACTCTTTGAGGAATACTTTTTCTCTGAGCTGGACTCAAGATCAGTTTAATATCCTTTTCGTTGATTCATGCGATAACTTATGAGACATCCGGTCTCATAGGAGTACGTGGGTTCAAATCCCACTCCCTGCATTCTGTTTTGAATTATTTTTTATTACTTTATTTAAAGTATCATTCAAAAGAGTCATTAAAGGTTTTGCGATTTCATTTTCTTCTTTCTTTGTTTTTAAAAACAGTAGAAGAAGTACTGGTGCTTTAAGTAAACTTGAAGCCTTTTCAGCAACGATCTTGCTGAAAAATTTATTATCCAAACCAAATAATTGATAGTAGGCAGATGATGATTTTAATCCTTTAATCAAAGGAGGACTTCCCAGTGTAACATTTCCTATCCCTAAATCTTCCTGATCAGATATTAACAAAAGATAACTTTTATGCAATTTGAAAAGCGCTAAATAGATAGTGAAATCTTCCACAATTATGTTATTTTTTATAATTGGTTGCATGATAATTCATTACTTTTCAGTTCCTATAAATTTATAAAGAATCTTTTTATAGTTTCACTTCTCTTATTGCTTCATCTACTTCATATCCGTTGTGAACAATTAGATAAAGACATTTAACAACTTTAGTTGGATCTTGAGCTTGGAAAACATTTCTTCCGTATGCTACTCCAGATCCACCAACATCAATAGATTGTTTGGTTATTTCTAAAATATTCCGAAGACCCGATTTTTCTCCGCCAGCGATAATGACAGGAGCCATGCAACCTTCAACAACTTCTTTAAAGGAATCAGGATCTCCCGTCCAGTTAGTCTTTACTATGTCTGCTCCTAATTCTGCAGCTACTCGTGCTGCTATTTTTACTACATCAACGTTGTATTCATCCTTTATATTTTCTCCTCTCGGATACATCATAGCTAAAAGAGGTAAACCAAATTCTCTGCATTCTCTGGAAACATTCCCCAGAATCTCCAACATTTCCGGGTCTGTTTTTGTTCCAATGTTTATATGCAATGAAACTCCGTCTGCACCAAACTTCACCGCTTCTAGTACATTATTAACTAAAACTTTATAATTAGATTCAGGGCTTAAAGATGTAGAGCCTGATAAATGTAAAATCAACCCAATATCAGGACCATACCCTCGATGGGCATATAACGGTATTCCTACATGGCCCAAGACGGCATTAGCACCACCCAATGCTATTTTATTAACCACTTTTCCTAAATCTTTCTCAATGCCTTTTATAGGTCCAACTGTTAGCCCATGATCCATTGGAACTATAATGGTCTTTTTTGTTTCTCTATTTATGATTCTTTCTAATCTTATCTTTTTACCAATATAGCCGGAAATTCAAATGTCACCTTTTTAGAAATGTTTCAAATATTTAATTTAAACCAAAAATTATATAATATAGTATATCGAATTTTTTTAACTCTATCACAATTTGAAATATTAGGAATATTTAATGTCAGAAGCAAAAATTGATCCAGATGATTATGAACGACTCCCTTCACATCAATGCTATAACTGTAATTCAGAAATCAAAGATATTACCCAAAAATATTGTGAAAACTGTAAAGCTATCATTAATCCAAATGATTTAAAGTGGAAACGAAGTTTTATTCTTTGTATTTGTATATTGTGTTTAATTCCGTTTCTTATTGCATTCTTTCTAAATTTAATTCCAAATTGAGATTATTTAGATTTAACGCTTTTTTCTCATACCGAAGTTAAAATAATGAATACTTTACAATGAAAAAAAGTGGGAAATTCAATCTTTAACTTTAATTTCAAAATCAAAAAGTATATAGATTTTTATGTTTAAATCTATGAATTTTGTCAATCAGGGGAAAAAACTACATCAGATATTCTCTGTCTTCGAATATCAAAATCGTGATCCAAGTGAATAGTTATGCAATGCTGATCCTTACCTTTATTATTCTTATGTACATAACTAATAGGAACAACTGGTAATTCTGATCTCTGTATTGTCTTTTTTGGGATAGGAACTGGAATAATTTCATTACATCGTTCGCAATTAACTAGGACAACCTTTATATCTTTAGTTTCTAGTTTTTTCATTTTTTCTAATAAATCTGTTGACAATCCAGGAGAGTCTTTAGTGATGATGTCTTTCTTCTTTGGTGCCATCGGGATTTCAGGAATATCTAAATCAAAATTTTCTTGTGATGAAAAATCTTTTTCTTTGGATTTTTCTTTATTCTGAGGTTTTGCTGTTTTAGGATTGTTAATTCTGTTTGGTTCTGGCTTTTTTTGGTTCATTAGGCTTTTTGGTGGATTTAAAGGCAAAAATTCTCTTCCAAATTTAAAATTACCTTTTTTAATCTGATAATAGTTCACTAGTTTAGGGTTGGTATCAAAATTTAAAGATCTATCATAGATTCTCATAAAATTATTCACAAGATAAATAATGAATAGTTGAAAATTAAAATTTCTGATAATATAATATAGTTTATCTAATTATTTAAAAAGTCTTTACAAAACTTAAAAGATTTAAACCCCAAATATTTGTCTTAATTCAGCATAAATTTTTGAAAGTTCTGAAATTATTTGTGTATTGTTTTGTTGAAGATAGTAATTTATATATCCAGAGAGACCTTCACTATCTTTAATCCATTCTAAGAATGATTGTATCTCACCTTTTAATTGAGGATCTAAGGAAATTCCTCCTACAGGTGTCCCTCCTCCCGTTTTTCCAAATTGAGCATTGGGATCTACATAACCACCTCTAGAACTCATTTCTGCTAAAGTTCTATGAGTATCCATTGTTGCTCCCATGGGCTCTCCATCTGGTTCAAGATACACAATTAATTTATGCTCTTCATCTTTTGCCCCAAGAATATGACCTTCGCCTCTAATTGAGGTAGCAACTAATCTTTCTGATGTGCACTGAAGAATGGAATATTTCACTCCTGAAATCATAATAAACTGGGCGTTCATACTGCTCCAACTAGAAATAACTTTAGCTACATCAGCACTTATATCCCAATTATCTGTTGAGTATAAAATGGTATCTCTGCCTTGAACTACTGCTGCAGCAATTATACTTGGATCTTTTTGCATTAATTTGTAAACTGCGCTTGCGGGGTCTACTGGCAATTTTTTTTCCTCAATTTTTTAATTGTTAAATAATTAGCAAATCAATATTTTGATAATAATAATATAGTATAAATATAATTATAAAATTTTTATTAAAATTTTTGGATATCCCTATTCTTTTTTTTTTACTTTCTTAATATTAATTTCCCCAAATTTCGGAGTAACTCGGATTTTAAGTTTATCAACTTTTGCTTTCTTTCTTTCAATAAAACTCCTATCGAACAAAAATTGATCTTCAATGAATAATTTATGATTTAAGTCGCTCTTTTTCGTTTGATTAAGATGATTTTTCAAATTTTCTTCATTTTTAAATAATTTCCCACATACAGGGCAACTCAGATAAGGGTTTATTAAAAGACCTAGTGGTTTTTTAACAATGATCCGATATCTGTCCTTTTTAGGGGAGACGCTTAGATGATGCCGACAATAATGTTTCACCAATCTTCCATAGGGAGGGTATTCAAAAAAAACTTTACATCCGTGAGCACATTCCCAATATAATACATCTGCATTACAGATTGGGCACTTTGTTTGAAAAGATCTACGGTAACAATGCTTTCCATGACTTTTATAAAAATGTCGCATTAAATAAATAGAAAGAAAAAACTTATTAAAATTTTTTGGTGATTTTTCAAAAACAAAAACAAAAAAATAGTTTCATTATTAATAGACAATTCTTTAAAACGCAAACATTTAAATGTACGATACTAATTATAGAAATTAAGGAGTAGATTTATTAACGGGTAGACGTATTTGGATCTTTCATTACCTCAAAATAATTTGAATTTATGCCCAGAATGTGGGAATAATAATTTAGTATCTGATGAGGCACGAGGAGAGGTAGTTTGCAACTTTTGTGGTTTAGTTTTAAGTCAAAAAACAATTGATTCTGGCCCCGAATGGAGAGCATTCTCATCAGAAGAGGCTAATAAGAAGGTCAGAGTAGGAGCCCCAACAACCTTAACTTTACACGACAAGGGATTAAGTACTATGATCGGATGGAAAAATAAAGACGCATTCGGTAAAAGTATAAGTCCCAAAATGAAAGCAGAAGTATATCGGCTCAGGAAATGGCATGTTAGAACTAGAACGAATAAATCTATCGATAGAAATTTAGCATATGCAATGAATGAATTAGACAGATTATCTTCACAATTGAATCTGTCTAAAGATCTGAAAGAATCAGCTGCTCATATTTATAGAAAAATGGCGAATAAAAACCTTATTAGGGGTAGGTCTATAGAAGCTATGTTAATAGCATCTATCTATTTATCCTGTAGATTAAATTGTATTCCAAAAACTTTAGATGATTTTATCGAATTTGCAACAGTAGATAAAAAAAAAATTGCCCGTTGTTATCGACTAATTTTAAGCGAATTAAAAATTAATATAAAAGTATCTTCTCCGATAAATTTTATTCCAAGATTTTGTGCTGAACTAAAACTCTCAGGAAGAACTCAAAATCGAGCAGCAGAACTATTAAAGTTAGCAAAGAAATATCATATTACAGCAGGGAAGGCTCCTACAGGATTAGCAGGAGCAGCATTGTACGTAGCTGCTATACAAGAAGGTGAACGCCGAACTCAGAAAGAAATTTCTCTCGCAGCAGGAGTGACTGAAGCTACAATCCGAAACCGTTATAAGGAACTAGTAGATCATTTAAGATTCGAAATGAATATGTAAAGATTACTTAGTCTTAAAAATTATTAGAGCTTTTTCTACAAAAAAGTTTAATAAAAAATTATTTAACGTATCTTAATTCTTTTAATAACATCAGGTCGTTTTTTATATAAAATACGAAAACCACAATGAGAACATTTAATACCAGGAAGTGCATTAAGTTCTTTTTTAGACACTTCTTTTCCACAACTTTTCCTAGCACAGACGTATTTCATATTTAATTTAAATATACCATGATTAAAATAGTTTTCGCAGGGTCTTAATATAAAAATAAGATTAATTGGAAGGATTTTAAAGTATTAAATATATAATGATTTTCTTTTATCTTCTGCGTCGATAAATTCGAAGGTGTCAAGATCTTTTTCCAATTGGTCTCGTTTATTCTGAAGATTTTTTGTAATATCTTCAATATTATCAAGCGAATACTTTTTCTTAATTGGTAAATTAAACGATTTTTTAATCATCTCTAAAAGTGTTATTGAAGCCTTTAAATCAGTGATATCTTCATTGACCATTGCCATATTATCAGTTTCAGCTAACAGAACTAATCCATCTATATTGAATCGAGCTTTTGCTAAGGTAGGTATTAATCCATTTGCTCCTATTATTACTCCTTTTTGAATTTTTTCACAATTATTTTCAATCATAAAACCATCTAATAATTTACGGTTAGTAGAACTTGCAAAGATATTTGGAATTTTAGATGTAAGTTTTCGGCTACTTACGGGGTAAGCCCCTAAAGCAATTATTAAATTAATCCCACAATTATGGATAATTTCAGAAAGAAAATTTGATATTTTATAAATACCCTTCGGTGTTAAGCTCTGTGCGTCAGCAGTAATAAGGATGATATCCCTCAAATTTTGGGGATCTTTCCAATATAATATCTCTGCTTTAGGTGCAGATAAAAGGCTATCATCGACAATTGCTCCTGCAGGATAATCGTCAAAAATGAAATCCATAAAATTTTGAGCATTTAATTGACCAATTAAGGAATCTAGAGCAAACTTTCCAACATCTGCAATACCTGGCATCCCCAAAATACATATAGGGTTATTAAAGTCCTCTTTTGAAAGATCAATATGTTTAATTATTCTTATCCCAGTTTCCATCTTATCATACCTTAAATTCAATTTTTATAGTTATAGAAAGAGACGCGTTTATATCTTTAAAAACAATGTGTTATCCTAATAGACACATAATTTACTGTAAAAGTAATATTTTCATATTATCACGAACTTTAATTGGTAGAAAAATCTAGAAAATATGGAATGAATAGATTTCTTATTTATTTAAAAACAAGTTGCCTAAAAATTGAAGGAATTACATTACCATTGTCAAAAATGTGGAACATGTTGCCATGAATTACCAGGGGATTATAAGAAAAGAATCCCTCTTTATCCCGACGAGGTTGATACACTTATATCCATTGCAAAAGAGCGCAACATTCCTTTCAAAGTAATCGAAGATTTAGTATTTCCTGATATTTTAAATAAAAAAATCTTAGTAATCACATATAAAATTAGACTTGACAATGAATCACATGGATGCCCATTTTATAATAAAGACCAAGGATGCACTGTACATGATATGAAACCTTTTGCGTGTCAAGCATATCCCCTAGCTCTGAAGCAAATTGATGCATTCAATTTTCAAATTAGTATTGATCCCTTATGTAATTTTGTTATAAAGTACTATGATCAGTTAAAAAATACAGATTTGGAAATTATTAAAAAAATATTTCAAGAAGAATACTCAAAAGCTATGGCTCACCTAAATAAAAATAAAAAGATTATGCTCAAAATAAAAAAACTTGAATACTTAAATAAAATTAAGATTGCTCGAGAAGTTAGAATTGATGAATTTAATTCATATTTGAGTGAATGGGAAAGAGAAGAAATAATTGTAGGGAAAAAAAATGAATAATGAGACAATCCAATTTATCTCTCTACTTTCAGGAGGATTAGATAGTCCTGTAGCGGCCTATTTGATGATGAAAAGAGGATTTAAACCAATTTTTCTTAGCTTTTTAACTTCAGATGATAAGCAACAAACAATGAAAAAAAAAGTGATACAAATAACTCAAATCTTAACAAAATTTACTGAGGAGAGAATAAAGCTCTACTTTATAAATCATGATTCTAATTTAAACCTTTTCAAGGCAAAATGTGAACGGAAATTGACCTGTATTTTATGTAAACGATTGATGATTCGTATTGCTAAAGAAATTGGTGAAATACATAATACAAATATTATTGTTACCGGGGATATTTTAGGAGAGCAAGCTAGCCAAACACTTGACAATTTATATGTTTACAATAATTTAATTGAAAATTTTATGATTATTCGACCGTTAATTGGCTGGGATAAACAAGAAGTAATCAATTTAAATAAAAAGATCGGATTATTTGAATTTTCTTCTCAAAAGTCAGCATCATGTCAATTTAATCCACAATTTCCTGAAACTCATGCAAAATTTAATGAAGTAATACAATCAGAGTCGAGATTAGACCTTAATAATGAGGTTAAAAGGTCGATAGAACAAGCGGAAATATTAGAATTTTAATTCTAGATTATTAATAAGATCAATAAATTCCTTATCTTTTAATTCTGTTGTGTTATAATTATTTAAAGCTTCACAGATAACTTGAGCTAAAATATGCTTACAAAATAATCTTTTTCTGGAGACAACAACATTCTTATAAAAATCTTGACAGGAGCAATACATTTTAGGATAAATTATATGTTCACAATTTTCTCCCATAACAGTCCAAACAACCCTATTTGAAGGTTTATAAACGTTTTTTGACATTCCTCTTTTCACTACGTCTAAAACGCGCTCTGCTTTATTTGAAAAGATTTGATTAATATAACTAATCACTTCTTCATCTATTTGTATTTTTTCTTTTAGCATAGAGAAAAAATTAAACAATAAATCTTTTGACATTTGCATTTCATAATATAATTATAATTGATTAATAAAAAGGATCCTAAGTTTGAATAAAATTTTATATCTTCCAACTAGATTTTTTCCTGCAATTTCAGGGGCAGAATTCTATATTCAGCGAATAGCTGAGATATTTACCAAAAGTTTTAATTACGAAGTGGATATATATACCTCGGATGCCATAGATTTTAAAGCATTGAAAGATCCCAAGGGTAAGATTATTAAAAGAAGTGATAAAAACTACTATTCAGTAAATCAATTACAAGTTAATCGTTATTCTATTGATTATAGTTTATCAATTGAAGAACAGATGCAATTCATTAAAAAGTTATCATACTATTCCAAACTAACCCTATCTGATGCATCTTTAAGAGATCTATTAAAAAATGGTCCATATTTAAGAAACTTGATCGATTATTTTTTAGAAAAGCCCAATTTAGAATATGATATAGTACATTCTACCTTTTTTCCCTATTTTAATCTCTTAATTAGCCTTATAGTTGGAAAAAAAATTAATAAACCTGTCGTTTGTACTCCTTTTTTCCATTTTTCTAATCCTAGGTATATGAATTCAGCTCCTGTAGAAGTATTAAAGAAATTTGATTTATTAATTGCCTGTACTAATCTTGAAAAAAAGTTTCTAATTGAAAATATTGGAATTCCGGAAAAAAAAGTAAAAGTCATATCAATGGGAGTGGACTATGAAAAATTTAATTCTAAAAAGGGTAAGGATATTTATTGCTTTAAGGAAAAATTTTTTAAAAAAAATGAAAAAAGGTATAAAATGGTATTATTTTGTGGATATAAAAATTATGAAAAAGGCGCTCTTTCAATTTTAAAAGCTATTCCTTATATTATAGAAAAATATAAAAAACTATACTTTGTTTTTATTGGCCCCTCAACCTTCGCCTTCAACCGTGAATTGTCCAAAATTCAAAAAATAAAAAACGTGAGAATTCTAAATTTTTCACCGGATAATTTAACCGGATACTTTGATAAAAAAAAAATAGCTGCCTTTAAGGAAGCGGATATATACTTGATGCCAAGTAGAAGTGATGCATTTGGTATAGCATTCTTAGAAGCATGGGCTGCGGGAAAGCCTGTTATTGGCTCTGATATAGGTGCAACTCCGGAAGTAATTAGAAATAATATTGATGGATTGTTAGTATCATTTGATAATCACAAGGACATAGCCGAAAAAGTACTTACTCTAATAAAAAATAAAAAGTTACGAAGGAAAATAGGATTAGCTGGTAATGCTAAGGTAGTAGAAAGATATTCATGGAATCAAATTGCTAAAAAAACTGATGCAACATATCAGGATTTATTATGAAATTGAAGAGGATTAATTAATGAAAAAAATAGCAGGCAATCCTTACATAAAAAAAAAAGATAATGATATTCTTTTAGATTCAGTTTTACTCTCTGAAATTTTGAAAGAATTTAATACACCCATCATGATTTTTTTAGAGAATAGAATCCGAGATAATATTGTCAGCTTTAGAAAAATTTTTGAAAAGCACTTTAAAAAAGCATCTTTTTATTATTCTTTTAAAGCTAATTACCTTCCAGAATTATGCAGTATTATTAGTTCTGAGGGGATAGGAGCCGAATTGATAAGTTTACCAGAACTTCATTTAGCATTGAAAATAGGTTTTCCTGGTAAAAAAATAATCGTTGGAGGTCCTTATTTATCGAATAAATTGATTGAAAAATCTGTGAAAAACGATATTCAAGAGCTTATCATTTACAATTTAAATGATTTAATAAAAGTTAATTCAATCGCTAAATACTATGAAAAAATACAATCAATTTGTTTGAGAATTAATTCTGAGAAATATCATAGCAAATTAGGAATTAGATTAGACCAAAAAAATATTATTAAACTAAAAGATTTGTTAGGAAAATGTAAAAATATTAAGTTAACCACAATCTTGTCCCACTTTACTACTCAGATGAATAATCCCGCACAATATAAATCTAACATTAATAGTCTCACAGCCTCCATTAATAACCTAGCTAAAGAAAACGTCTATATTGAAAATATCAATATAGGAGGAGGTTTTCCGGAGGCAAGTGTAATGCCAGAAAGTCAACTAGAAAAAATAGTCTGTGAAATCCACAGTTCTCTTACCAATCTTGATATAAATTATGAACGAATTTACGTTGAACCAGGTAGATATATAGTAGGAGATGCTGGTTTATTTCTTACTAAAATAATCAATATCGAAGAAGATAGATGGATTTTTTTAGACATTGGAAATCACGTTTGCCCCAAATTCGCAAAGTGTTCTTTAAGATTTTATAACACGTCTCAAATTAATCAGCCTCATAAATTTAAGACTTCACTCGCTGGTATCATTCCTACTGACCAAGATGTTCTAGCTAAAGACTACTTTTTTACTGAAGATTTGAATGAAGGAGATGTGGTATTAGTCGCCAACGTAGGAGCTTACACATTAACCTTTTCTAATCGATTTCCCTATGAATTGCCTCCGATCCTTCTTATTAAAAACATTAATATGAAAAAAATATTTGATCCTGCAATAGATCATGATATTTCTTTATTTTAAAACATTATTTACTTTTTTAAAACGTAATATGTGAATATTATATTAATTCTAATTTTTCACCGATATTATTTCATTAACGTTAATTAAATCAAGAGATCGTGTTTTAATGCAGTCTTTTATAAGAAGTGCTCAGAAAAGAGAAGTAATAAGACCCAAACAAGAAAGTTTAGGTTATGCTAATATTAAAATAGTGGGTTGTGGAGGAGCTGGAAATAATACAATTAATCGTCTAATGAAGATAGGAATAAAAGGAGCAAAATGCGTTGCAGTGAATACTGACTGTCAACACTTAGATGCAGTGGAATCTCATATAAAAATTCTCATTGGGAAAAATTTAACGAAAGGTTTAGGTGCAGGAGGAAATCCTGAGATTGGTAGAGATGCTGCTGAAGAATCTAGAGAAGATCTAACTAAAGTTTTGAGGGAATCTAATTTAGTTTTTATAACCTGTGGTGAAGGAGGCGGAACCGGGACCGGTAGTGCTCCGATTGTAGCAGAAATTGCAAAATTAGAAGGAGCTATAGTTGTGGGTGTAGTTACATTACCTTTTGATACAGAAATAGGACGTATTGAAAAAGCTCAACTAGGTTTAATCGAATTGAGAAAATATGCAGATACCTTAGTTGTTATTGATAATAATCGTCTGTTAGAGATAGCTCCAGATCTACCCATCATCGAAGCTTTCAGTGTTGCTGATGAAGTTCTTGCTACTATGGTAAAAGGAATAACAGAAACCATCTCTTTACCTTCTCTAATTAATCTAGACTTTGCTGATGTAAGAACCATATTAAGCACTGGGGGTGTAGCAATAGTAGGAGTAGGAGAATCTGAGGAAAAAAATAATCGTGTTGATGAAGCTATTGAGGATGCACTTAATTCTCCATTATTAGATGTAAAAATCGATGGTGCTAAAGGTGCACTTATTCATATAACGGGAGGAAATGATATGACGTTAGCAGAAGCAAATTCCGTTGCGAAAAAAATCTCTGAAAAGATGGATGTGAATGGTTCTATGGTGATTTGGGGTGCTAGGGTAAATGATGAATTTGATGGATATCTTAGAGTAATGCTTTTAATCACAGGTATTAAATCTCCCCAGATTTTCGGTAAAGAAATCTCCAATCTTCCGAGTATTCAAAATAAGCCATTCTCTAAATCCAAAGTAGGGTTATCAGATGATATTTTTAATATTGGTGAGATTGCTTTTGATTAAGTAATTTCCTAAATTTTTGTTAGCCCTTTTTAAATTTCTTTTAAAATAGTAGAATATGGAAAATAAGTATTCAATTAAAACACAGAATGATATTAATTATGTTCTGGAAAGTTTAGAGTCATGGAAGAGCTTATTCTCCATTGAAGTGAGTTATTACTTCGAAGGTTGGGCAATTATATTGAAAGAAAAAAATGTTTACCCAAGATTAATTATAATTTTTGGCCCATACGACAAAAATCGTTATTCTGTAAAAAGTTTTGAAATCCATTATGATGATGCAAAAAATGAATCATATAAGGAGATTTATTGGAATGATAAAATTGAAGATTTATCGGATTTATTAAAGGAAGTAAAAGAAATAATATATGGAAAGGACATTATAAATTTTGTCTCACAACATGAGGACTTAGGAAGCGAAAACCAATAAAGAATTAAGGAATTAAAGACCATTCTCCGAGAAAAGAGACCATAAAAGGTGTTGTTTGAGTAAGTAAATCGTAAAAAGAGATTAAATTAAACAAAATATATTAAAACTCAGGTTTATACTGTTTTTTAAATTCTTCTTTCTTTTTTTCATTGTATTTTCTTTCTAGGAACTTTAAAACTGTATGATGAGGTGTTCCAGTTAATAGCATATTGATAGCTCTCCTAGAAATCTGTAGGTTCTCATATTCTGCAATTAATGACACGGTTTTACCATAAACTGACACATAACTCTCAGCATATCTTTCAATAGCTGTTCTTATCTCACCATTTCTCCCTATAATCCTTCCTTTCATTCTTTTTATTTTTTTATCAGATTTTCCCAATAAATTATATAGGTTGAAAACTTCAAGGTCGAAAGTATCCTCCAATAACTTCATTGCTTTATTTGGATTAAATCCCCTACTTATAGCATTTATAATTTTCTGGGCTGTAAATTGGTTCAATGGGTTATATTTAGTGCTTTCAAAAACTGGCTTTATCTCATAATCCCCCGTTTGACTATCTAAAATAATTTGGATACCAAGAGAATCTTCTATTTGTTTTTTAGTTTCTCCGTTTTTGCCAATAAGAACTGCAATTCTATTCTTTCCAATTTTCATAATCTAATCTCTAAAATGTTACATTCATTAAAGATTTTTGAGCTTTTTACATATCTTATTTTATTACTTCATAATAATATTCCTTAGGATCAGGCACTTCTATATTCAATTTTGTAAAATAATTAAAAATATTTTTAATATCTCTCACTAGATAAACTTCTGCTTTAGGATGTTGGATAGTGACTGCTTGGGAAATATCTATTACCACTGGTTTTTGATTATGGTATAGAATATTAAACTCAGAGAGGTCACCGTGGACCAAACTCGCTTTCTGATATAGATCTTTTATAAAGCTTAGAATTTCATTCAATAATTCTATAGGTTCTTTAGGATTCTTTATATCCTTAAGTTTAGGGGCAGGAATAGTTTCAAAACCTATATACTCCATGACTAAAATATTATTCTTTATATAGATCGGTTCTGGAACGCTCAATCCCGCTTTATATGCTCTTTTTAGATTTTTATACTCTTTACTTGCCCACAAATAAATAATTTTTGAAATATTATTTGGTATCTTTTTAAATCTTGGATCTCCAATAATATAATTTCGCATCCATTTCGAAGTATTACTATCTATTTTATAAATCTTAATTGCGACTTCTCTATCATTCTCATCATAGGCCAAATAAACATTTGCTTCCTTTCCTGCTGAAATAATGCCTTCAACTCTTTCAAGGGGGCCACTAGTTAACAATTTATTTAATTGGAATATTGTTCGTTCATCAAAAACAGAATCAATCGTTGCTCTTTTTTTAGATTGGTCTATTTTTTTTACCCTATAATGATCAATGTTTTTTTTTTCCAGATCATCTATATTTGATTTAATCAAACTATTTAGCTTATTATCTTCACTAAATTTATCGTCTTCGTCTTCCACTCAGCTTTCCTCCCTCGGTCTTGTCAAAGAAAAATATTCATTAAAAAAATAAGAAAAGTCTTTCGTAATTTTTGTATTATCTTCCTTTCTTAATATTACTTTATTTTTAGTTATATTTTCAACAACTAAGTTTTGTTTATTTATCAGAATTATATCATTCTTTTTAATAGGTAATAGTTTTATTAGAGTTTTTAACCTGTAAAGGTTTCTACCTTTTTGAATATCTCTTCCAACTAACTTTTTCGATCTTTTTAAAATAAAGTGATACTCTGATTTCAAATATGAAACAATCCGATTCATTATCTCATTGGTACTCAAAAAAAGATCTACTCCATTTTTTTGGTCTTCGATTTTTGATATGTAATGTTTATTATCTTTTTGAAATACTTTTTCTACATAAGATTGAATAAAATCAAGTATTTCCTTAATCAAATCAAATTTGCTTTCATCTTTAACCCGTAATTGAATAATGGATAGGAAATATGTACCCCCTCTTAAATTACTACAATTTTTGCATAATTCATAATTTATTTTTACTTTTATCTTCTGTTGAGAACTAATTTTAACATCCTCTTTGAGAATTCCTATAACATTTAATTCAAGCGAGTTAAGCAAATCCCGTGAAGAATAAGTGAAACTATTTTCATCGAATGAAAATATAAAATCTATAATGCCCTTTTTCAAATAATATTTTAATAAGTGATTCTTTATAGCTTCTTGAATTATTAAAAATATGTCATTTTCTTCAGAAGCAAACCATTCTTCTTTTTTGGAATAATTACCACAATCAATACATACTTTTAAAGTAAAATATTCAGGTAATTCGAATAATGGATGTTCTTTTAAATAGCAACCAAGACACATACTAAAATGAGGCGCATTATTATCGAGAACCTTTCCACATACTGCACAAAACCTATGAGGCATTAAAACATCATCTTCATAGCCATTGGAATACCATTTATAGAACGAATACCTTCTTTGGGAAGTAGTTTATGGTCAAGCGCTTTTGCGATAATATTTTCTCCCACGATATTAAAATAAGCTGATTTTTTTAAGATCTCTATTGCCTCATCGATACTAAGTAAAATTCCACCGAAAAATTGGTTAGTAATTTCAATTTTCAAACTTCCTTCTTTGAAAACTTGATTTAGTAAAGCTTCATCACAACAAGCAATAGTTTCAATTTCATTTCTACAGTGAACTTTAAGATAAACTTTCATAATTTTTAATAGGTAATTCTCTATTTTTCTCTTATTTCTTCTCTTGCACCACAAGCCGTACATTTAAGATATAATGCCTTCCCTTCTCGTTGAATCTCAGTATCTGGTTTATTACAGATTCTACATAATACATATGTCCTTGCATATTGTTCAATTAATCTGTTTAATACTTTTTCTTTATACACACTTTTTAAAAATAATTGCTGTCCTCGAATTTCACCCATAGTACCTGCCTTTTTAAGAAATACTCCTATAAAATGTTTTTTATCGCGATTTAAAGTGTTAATAATTTTATTAAAATTAGTTATGTATGTATTTTTCGATTCTATTCTTATTTCAACCTCAGGTATCTTGAATCTAGAAAGCTTTTTTACATTTTCTGGAATTTTTTCAAAAGCATCATCCAAAAGATTATCGTAATCGTTTAAATCCATTTTAATCAAATTTTTATACAATATTAATAAAATTAATAGTAATCCATTCAAAAATAATTTTACTATTTTTTTTGCTTTTATATTAAAAATATCTCTTTAAAAATAAGGATTTTTAAATATCCTTTATCAGAAAATTATCAATAGCTCTGATATATATTCTCCTGAGATTGATATATTCTAGATTCCATTTCTAAATCCCGAATATACCCTCGTAGCTTCTCCTCAGAGATTTTTAAAATCTTTTTTAAATCATTAAATTTAATTCCATTCCCCTCTAAAGAATAATTTTCGATCAAGGAGTAAACATTTTCTTTTAATTCGTCTATTTCTTCGGAATCTCCTTCACTGAACAAAATATCTACGTCTATATCTTCAGAAATTTCATTAATCTGAATTTCTTCGTCTAAAATATCTGGTATTTCTTGCGTACCACCTGATCTTATCTTTTTTATAATATCTACATCTCTTAATAATATAAAATTAGAATCCTGCACTTTGTTAATAATTTCTGGAGATATCGAGACATATCCATTCCAATACCGTATTAAACCAACTATATCAACGATATCACCCTTCTCAAATTTGCGATACTTTTCCAAGTCTGCTCGCCATATAATTGCTCGAATCAAACCCGTTCCATCATCTAAATCCATTTCAAACCGTAAATCTGGTCCTCCTTCCTCATCAAATGAATTATCATCGTTCGACAGTTTGGTAGCCATTACTTCGCGTTTTTCAATGATAGTAGCAACGAAACGTACTCTTTTAGCTTTCCCAAAAATAGTAAGTAATGTTTTATCCTCATTAACATATCTTCCTTCTAATAGATGCTTTATCCAACAACGAATAGCTGGAAACCTCTTGAATCCCTGTGTTTTGATCATCTTCTATTATCTCCATAGTGTTTTTTTCTATCAATAATATATAAATTTTGTTAAGATATAGAAATATCTATTTAGCAATAAATATCCAATACTAATTAACAATTTCTATTATCTGAACTATAAACTCTTAGGAGATAAAGTTTTTCATAAAAAAGAGAATAATGGTAGCGGGGGTTCGATTTTCAGTTAACTGGAAATCAGAATTCTATAACATTTGAACGAACGATTCTGCCACCCGTTCGTAAATGGACGAGTGATCTCAGGGTTATGAGCCCTGCGGCATAAACCAGGCTAGCCCACCCCGCTTAAATGTGTTTTTATTATTTATTTTATATATCATTATAATTGTTTTCTATTTTAATTTTTTACTTTTTTCGATCGTGTAGTGGTATTTTTTAATTTAAATTTAGATATATTAAAAGACCTACAAAAAAGTATGAGTAAACAAAATGGTAGATTCACATTCCAAAATTTTCTTTGGACAAAATACAGGATTAATACTGTCTAGTTCTTCTAAATACGATCCCTTTATATTTATTCAGTGTATTAAAAAGAAACCAAATGGAACCTGGGAAAAACCTTCCGAAAATGAAGGAAAAATCATAAAATTTTCATTAGAGGAGATTGTAATGATACTACGGGTATTAAATCGTAGATCCTTAAATTGGCAAAGTTATCATTCCTATAAAGGTAATAAAACTTCTCTCTCCTTTAGCTGGGAAGATGAAAGCTCAGAAACACTTTGGATCAATATCGCAGATTATTCAAAAATGTTGAATTATTCACAGACAGAAATTTTAAGATTGCTGCTCTCTCATATACTAAAAGAAAAAGTAATACATGCCACCTCCCTAAAAATTAAGAATCCAAAACAAAATTCTAAAAAAACTTTAAAGAATCAAAGCATGGAGATTAGAGATAGGAAAATCGATAGCGAAGAGTATGAAATGGAAAGAGATTTAACTTTTATTCAAGAAATCCCTGAATATCCTCTAATTCATAATGAAAAAAGACCTTTAAATAAAATATCAAAAGAGGATCTCCTTAAAAGTAAGTGTAAAATTAATGGAATGATAACAGAGGAAACAGAAAAAGCTATATTGATTAATTTTGAACCGGGTAAGGAAGCTTGGATACCTAAATCGACCATACATTGCCAATATGAACCAAGGAAAAATGTATCTCAGAAATTTTTGATCGATAATTGGATTTTGAAAAGAAATAATATCATCTTATAATATTTTAATTCATAACCATCTCTTTTTTTTAAAAAGGAATAACCTTAATTTGAATTTTTAATTAAAATTAGTAATAGTTAAATAGCAGGATATTCTATATAAATGGATTTTATTAATATATTAATTGAATTCTTAACTAACCCTTGGTTTCTCATCTCTATTAGCTTTTGGATAATAGTAATAATCGCTGTTTTGCTTTTAAGAAAGAGAAAGAGTGCCTATAGTTTTTTCTTTCCTTTATTAGCATTATTTAAAACGAAAAAATTAAATAACCTCATAAAAAGGCTTTCCAGAAAGAATCCTAAATTTTGGAGGATTTTTTGGACGATTGGAATATTTGTTTCATTTGGTTTTACGATCTTTGCTTTTTACTTCTTTTTCACTAATTTAATAAACTTAATTTTTGCACCAAGTATTGAAAACGCTATTTTTCCACTCATTCCCGGTGTTACAATTGATTTACCTATTTTCTTTTACCTTTTATTACCTTTATTGTTTATTATGACAACCCATGAGTTTGCTCACGGAATTTCAGCAAGTAATGATGGAGTAGATATTAAATCCACGGGAGTTCTTGGTGCGGGTTTATTTTATTTAATCGGTTTCGGAGCTTTTGTAGAGGTTGATGAGAGGGAATTAAGATCTACTAAATATCATAGAAATACGAGATTAAAAATCGCCACCGCAGGAACTTATGTAAATGCTATCACTGCAGGTATAGCTTTCATTTTATTGATCTCCTATCCCTTTTTAGTATCTCCTTTCTATGCTCAAGTCACCCAAATTTATGACGTAAAAACCCCTGAACAGGGAGGATTTAATTATGGTGTTCTCGAATCTAAAGATGCTATTGTAGCTATAAAAAAACAAGGAGAACCAGACGATCAATATATTAATCTTGATGAGAATAACGATCGCTCACTCAGCACTATTTTAAATAATGAAACCAGACTGAAATGTTCTGTAGGAGAGAATTTAACCTTTAAAGTGTTCAATAGTAATAGTGGTATTGAATCCGAGAAAAATGTTCTTTTAGGCCCTCGCTATAATCTAAGCATTCAATATGAAAATCTTTCTAACGGGACCGGCTTAATTATCACATACAATTACTCCACTAACGAAAAAGTCAATATTTTAATCACAAAAATTAATGGTACAGCTATAAATGAAACAAATACAATAGAGAAATGGTTAACTAAATTTGATTTAAAAGCACTTAATTTAACTTCTAATATCGGAGAGGATTATATTATCCCCACGGAAGTTGTAGGTGTATTCATAGGAGTTACAAGTACACTTTACTGGATGCATAAAAATAATTTCGCAAAATTCTTTACGGCAAACTGGCCTGATTTCTGGTTAAAGGAAATTTTATGGTTATTTGTAATCTCTTTTAGTATAACACTATTTAATGTGATGCCTCTCCCTGTTTTTGATGGGGACAGAGTTATGAAAGAACTACTTGATTGGATTTTCGGGTTTAATTATGGTTCTAAAAAGAAAAAAAAGGATAAATTCTTCTACACTAATGAGGATTATAATTGTGAGTTATCAGAAATAAGAGTAGATCATGTAGAATCCGTAAAAATCTTGTTAGATGAAAATGATGATGCTCGTGAATCTGGTGAGATTATTTTAGGGGAAAAGAATTATGAACTAGTTGATAAAATTGGAGATGGTTTTAAAGACACGGTATCCTTAAAATTGCCTGAGCAAACCAAATTAAAAAAGAATTCAGTATGCGAAATTTCCTATGAATTTTGGGTTGATGATAAAAAAAAAATAAAGAGATTAATTCTAAATACAATTCGAGTTATTGCATTATCAATGATCGTAGGCAACTTTTTGCTTTCATTTCTAAAATTTGGATTTAATCCGATTTTTTGGCTTTAAAAAAAAAAAGTGATTTCCATCAAAGATTTCAATAGTAATTATAATTTATTTATGAAAATTGGAACATGCGTGTATTGTGGAAGTAAAACCTCCATACTTCATAGGAAATATTCTGGGGAACATCTTTGTCCAGAATGCTTCATAAATAGTATAGAAAAAAATATCTCAAAAACCATTTCCAAATATCACATGTTCAAACCAAATGAAAAAATTGCGGTTGGAATTTCTGGAGGTAAAGATTCCCTTTCCTTATTGTATAACTTAATTAAAATTCAGGAAAAAAACTATCATGCAAAACCTCTTATCGCTATAACTATTGATGAAGGAATCAAAGATTATCGAAGAAACAGCATTAAGAACGCTGTGAACTTTTGTAAAAAATTCGAAATTGAGCACAGTATTATCTCGTTTAAAGAAAAATTTGGGAAGGCTTTAGATGAGATTGTACAAACGAAACAAAATTCTCCAGATTATCAATATGCTTGTAATTATTGTGCTACCATAAGAAGACGATTGCTGAATGAGAGTGCTAAGGAGCTAGGTGCGGATGTGCTCGCTTTAGGACATAATCTTACAGATATAGTAGAGACTTTTTTAATGAATATACTTTTTAAAAGGTTTCAAATAATTGCCAATCAATATCCTTTCAAAAATGAAAATAGAGATATGAATAAATTTTTCATTAAAAAAGTGACTCCTTTAATGAAGATTCCTGAAGAAGAGATCTTTTTATATGCAAATCTGAAAAAATTGGACCCTTATGCTTCTCATTGCCCCTATCGAGAAAAAGATCCTATCCTTAGAAAAAGAGTCTTAAATTTTATTCAAGATTGTAAAAAATATAGCCCAGAAATCGAATTTAATTTACTTAATGGATTTCTAGAGATGTCAGAGATTTTATATCTTCAAAATAGGGTTAAATCTTACAATAAATGTGAAAATTGCGGATTTCCTTGCGGAAATGCAAAGGAATGTTTATATTGTAAATATTTAAAAGAGATTAATTGATATAATTACGCTATTAAATATTGACTGAATTCCTTTAATTTGCTATATTCCCTAACTTCTTCTCTAAAGAGAGGAATCTCAATTACATGTTTTCCTAGTTTTTCCTTATAGATTTCTCTTATCTTTTCGAGATTCTCTTGTTGCATTTTCCTTCGTGCTTTACAGAAGTCACACAACTCCTCAGGATCCATAAATAATTGGTTAACAATAATATTTGAAACAGGGATCTGATATTTTATTAGCTCATTTAAGAGGCGTCCCGTCTCGGTAATTGCCATCTCTTCTGGGATCATTACGATAACAAATGAATTTTTAGTTGAATCAGTTAGATCTTCTCTTGCATTAAGAATAGATTCATTTAATCTTTCTAATACTTCTAAAGATTTATCTTCTTTCTTATCTTCGCTGGAAAACATACGTTTAAATACACCAAATAATTTGCTAAACCTAATTCTCATTTTTAATAGCTTACCAATCCATCCCGATAATGTTTCGGGAAGACTCAAAAATCTAAGAGTATGTCCAGTGGGGGCAGTGTCGAAAATAATGAGATCATAATCATGTTCAGTTTCAATGAACTCTAATACTTTTAATAAAGCTAAAGCTTCGTCAATTCCAGGCGGGTTCATTGAAGTTAAATCTTGGAGATCCTCCATCAACCCCATTCCTTCCATAAGACCTGGCATTGCCATATCTTCCATAGGATTCATATTAGTCAAATTTTGATATTCTGAAAGATTCGCTTTTGGATTTATTTCTAAAGCGGTTAAGTTATTAATTCCCGGTATTGCTGTTGGTTCCCCTGGAGGTAAATTTAGTCCTAAACTATCTCCTAAGGAATGAGCGGGGTCAGTACTTATTATTAAAGTATTTCTCCCATGTTCAGCAGCCCATATCGCTGCACTAGACGCGCATGTGGTTTTTCCAACGCCTCCCTTTCCTCCAAACATTACCATATTCAAATTGGATAAAATCATTTTTAAATCCATTTTAGTTATACCTCTTTTTTCAATAATTAGTTGATTAATATTTTTAATAGTTAAGCTTAAATCGAAGAATAGCTACTACTCCCCCAAATGTGCTATATAACATCTCTCCATCTTCTGTCTCGGAAGAAATAATGTCAACTTCGGTGCCCATTGATTCAGCAATAGCTCCCAGCTCCTCTATCATAGTAATTTTCTCAACTATATTGAAACTATTCGAATTGCATTGAGGACAGCTTCGTTCTTGAATAGAAGATTCTAAATCATTTAATTCATGTTCTCTAGCTGTTAAGTATTCAATATTTTCACAATTAGAACATTCCACTTTAACTTTATATGTATCTAATTTTTCTGAAAGAATTAAGGTTGCCACTGCGCCCATATTTAATGCTTTTTGAACTTCTTCAAGGCCATACGTTGCTAATCCTGTATCATTAGATATCTCTTTCATGAAGCTTTGCATAAGCTGTTTTTCTCTTATATATTTCACATCTTGTATTTTATCTTTCACTTTTTCAATTAAAGCACGAATGCCCTCCTCTCCACTGTAACCCAAATCAACAACGTCTATAATCTTTTCTCGTAATCGGTAATCTAAACTTTCATCGTTTACAAACTTTTCTTTAGAAGAACCCGGTCCTCCAACGAATATTCCTCTCAGATCTTCTATTTCTAAGAAAATATCATTTATTTTTTCTGAAATTTGGCGATAGAATTGTATTTCCCCTTCCTCGATTAACCTCTCAAACCTTCTTTGGGATTGACCACCAGCTCTGAATTTACCATGAATCCCTGAAGTAAAGGTCTTTACCACCTCAACGTGACTCCCTCTAACATAACCTACCGCAGATTCCTTTCTCCCTACCACGATTAAACCATAAGTCTCCTTCGGAGCAAGCATCTCTTCTAAAGGCCATAATAAAAATTCACTTGCGCAATGATATCGGAAAGTGGCCACTTTATCTGGAGGTTCAACTATTGTTAATTCGTTTTTTTCCGTACCGGGGGTATTATTCTGTGGAATAGCTCCTGAAAACATCACCAATCCATTTTCAGGAACGTCATTAATATTTTTAAGTTGTCCTAAAAGGGTTGAAATACTATCCAAGACGTTTTTTCTTGTTAGTTTTGACTTTATATTCTGACTTTCACTTACTTCATTCTTAAGATAATTAGTTACATCCGAAAGTTTTCTATCATGAGGAATATATAATGAAATTAATTCTGTATGAAAACCTTTCTTACCTTTGAGATTATCCAATACTTTCTTAGTATGATATATCTTCAGATCGTTACTTTTCTTTTGAGCACCTGAACTCATATTTATCAACAACTTTATTAAAAGAAACAAAAGATTAATAGTTTTCCTTTAATTCAATATATATAAAGTACTAAACTACTTAATATATTAATTCATGAAATCTAATAAAAAAAATGACCATGCAGTTCCTAAAGATCACCCACGCTATTTAAGCTTGAAATATAGACATGATATTATTGAAGGAATGAAAAATCTGCTAGTAGCAGAAGCAGGTTTAATAGCTCATGGTAGAGGAGAATGTTTCGACTACATATTAGGTGAAAAGACGAATGAATTAGCTAAAAAAGCTATAAAAGCGGCTGTAGCATTGCTAATAACCGCGAAAAAGCCTATAATAAGTGTGAATGGAAACACTGCGGCGTTATGTTCTAAAGAATTGGCAGAACTATCTAAAGTTGTCAATGCGCCTCTCGAGATAAACTTATTTTATAGAAAAAAAGGAAGAATTAAAGCGATTAAACGTCAATTAGAAAGAGCTGGAGCAACCCTAATCTTGGGAACCGACGAGAAAATGATGGTAGAAATTGATGAATTATCAAGCAATAGAAGGAGAGTAGATCCTAAAGGTATCAAAATAGCTGATGTTGTTTTTGTACCCTTAGAAGATGGCGACAGAACTGAAGCATTAAAAAAATTAAAAAAGAAAGTCATTGCTGTTGATTTAAATCCTGTAAGTAGAACTGCAATATGGGCAGATATTACTATTGTGGATAATATTGTCAGAACTCTGCCGCAAATGGTCAGCATTGCTAAAGAATTACAAAATCTTCCCTCCGAGAGTTTAAATAAAATCTTAAGTGATTTCGATAATAAAAGAAATATAAAAGATACTTTAGATCTCATTATTCAATATATTGAATCTCAAAAAGAAACTGTTTTTGAAAATTTTAAATAGTGAATTTAAACTTATTTTTTATTTAAAAAAGCTTAAAAAGTTCTAAAATAAATATCATATATATCTATTGTATATATAGTTGAGATTTAAAAGCCGAGCTAAATTATCAATGGGAACAGATAAAGATACACGGATTAACAATTATAATCTCTTCGACGAAGAAGTACCAGTTTTAATAAGAAGATGTACCCTAGAAGATCTAGAAGGGGTTATTAAGGTTAATGAAAAAGAATTACCCGAGGATTATCCCTTTTTTTTTTATAAAAGTATACTGGATAATTTTCCTAAATCTTTTCTCGTAGCTTGTAATAGAAACGGAAAAATTATTGGATATATCATGTGGAGAGTAGAAAAAATACCTTCTACTAGTAGTTTAAAATTAATTAATAAAGGTCATTTAGTCTCAATTGCTATTTTAAAGAAATACCGAAAAAAAGGAATAGCTACTGCTCTATTGTCTAAATCGATGGAAGAAATAAAGAAATATAAAGTCGATGAGTTTGTTTTAGAAGTAAGGGTTAGTAACTATTCTGCTATCAATTTATATCAAAAATTTCATTTCAACACGGAGACCATAAAACATAAGTATTATCGTGACGGAGAGAATGCATATTACATGACCCTAAAATTATAAATATGATTTTTCTAATCCTTTTATTAAATTTGTGAGTAATTCATTAATAGGTACAGATATTCCCAGCTCCTCAGCATATTTTACAATCTTTCCATTTATAGAATCTATCTCTGTAACTTGACCCTTTAAAACATCCTGTAACATAGAATTCTGGTTATTATAGGTTTTTTCCGCAACTGAATAAGTTAATTTTAAATAATCTCTATCTGGAAGCTTTATCCCCTTCAATCGAGCTACTTTAAGTGCTTCTTCAACCGCGCCTTTCATCATATGCTTTAATCCTTCGTTTTCTAATAATCCCCCATTATGTAAACGAGTTACTGCTCCTAGCGCATTAATACCAATATTAACAAAGATTTTTTCCCAACTACTTTGAATAATATCTTCTACAATTTCGGCTTCTAACCCACTCCAATTGAGAAGATCTCTGAATAAGATTAAATCCGAGGGTACTTTATTGCTAAAAGCTAAGCCCACTTTAATAAAACCCTCTCCTGTATGATATACATGGCCCGGTTCCTTTAATAATGCTCCATGAGAAGTAACTATCCTTATGATTTTTTCAGTAGGACAATAAGATTTCACTACTTCTTCATTTCCTATTCCATTCTGCAATATAACTATTCTTTTACTTAAATCAATCAGATTTTTATACTGCTCTAAAGCGGTTCCCGTATCATAAGTTTTTGTAGTAAGAAACATAAAGTCAAATTGATAATTTTTATTTTTTTCCAGGACTAAATTAAAAGTCTCTAAATTTTCATACGCTCTAATGTTCTTAACAATGGTTACTTTTTGCTCCTTATGAATTTTTAAACCATTTCTTTTTATCTCATCTATGTGTTCCTTTAATCCAAAAAATATAATTTCTATGCTATAATCTTCAGACCCAATAGTTCCTAAATATCCTCCAAATAAACTCCCAATTGAACCTGCTCCAATGAACCCAATTTTTAAATAGTTCTTTGGCAATTAATATTCCACCTACTAACCAGAATAATAATATCTTTGAAATTAAGATTTTCCTATTTTATTTAAGAAATTGATCTAAACCTGTTTGGTTTTGTGCTAATGTTCCCGATTTTTTCTTAATATCCAATAAATTAACCTTATTCGGATCGCTTCGTGGATTAACATTCAACTCTCTCATCATCATTAAGGAGTTCTTCGCGGCATATCCAGAAAAGTGATTATTAAAATAAATTCCCACTCTATCAGCTTCTTGAATTACATTTTTTATTTGCACTGCCCATTTCTTTATCTCTTCTTCCTTAAAAAAATAATCAAACCAGATCTTCTTTCCATATCCATGAAACCTAATATAAGCAAACTCTGGGTTAGTCACATCCATTCTAGGAGGTAGTAATGGCTCAATCACTGCACAATACGTTAAGGCATTATCCCTCAAATATTTAAAAACATCTTCCTCCATCCATGACTTATCTCTAAATTCTATGGTTAAATAGTATCCCTCTCGGTTGGGATCTCCTGGCCAATGCTCAATAAATTCTTTTAAATAACCAAAATGTTCTTCTCTATTAAAGGATGGTGGTAATTGGATCAGAAATGCCCATAACTTCTCCGATTTTATTAAAGGCTCCATTACGCCTAAAAAGTAATGTAACTCATCTAGACATTCATCAATATTTAATTTATGCTCGTGAGTGATGGTTTTAGGAACTTTAGCTGAAAATATAAAATTCTTGGGAGTCTTTTTTACCCAATTTTCAATTATCCCTCTCGAGGGAATATTATAAAATGTAGTGTTAATCTCATTCGTGTAAAAAATTTCGGAGTAATATGAAAGATAATCTTTTTTTGCCAAATTTTTCGGGTAAAAGGGACCCAACCACTCATCATAGCCCCATCCTGAAGTACCAATTAAAACTTTCTTATCCATGAATAAGACCCACAGATTAATTTTATTTTATGGCTAAAAGTATGCAAAAATTATGTTTAACCCTTTTTAAAAACAGACAGGGTTCTTAAAAATAAAATTTTTTACTTAAATACCTCATCTAATTTCTTTTCGTTCTCTTCTAAATCTTCCGTCATTTGTTCCAAAATATCAATCGTTTTCTTTCCTTTTTCGGTAAGTCCATAGAAGGAAAATGACTTCCCTTTTTTGTCGTCCATCCTTACCTCATTATCCACGAAATTCTCTTTCTTTAGCAAAAGCATATGATATGCTAATTTACTCCTATTTTCACTTAATGTCATTTTCTCTGCGATTTCACTAAAACTCAGCTTTTCTTTTTTTGAATATAATAAATAAAGAATACCAAGTCGGATTTTATTGCCAATTACACTAAGATTTCTTGCATTGCGTCTTAATTCAAGAGATTGCTTTTTTGGAAGCCATTTAAATTCCGCTATTTTCTCTCACCTGCACATCATTATATTATTTCTAAATTCTAATTTATTCTATGTTACTAGCATCAACTTACCTATAAAAAGATTTTGATCTGCTCAATTATTTTTGATCTATATAATTTATTTTAAATTAATAAGTTTTTTACTTTAAATATTTCCGACCATATTTAACTCGCTTATAACTCTCAAGCAATAATACTACTTTTTTAATAAGTTCTAGATCATCATCAAAGGAATACACATGACCATATACCGTGAGATAAAATAAATATGCATTTGTTAAATAACCCTGGCTATTCTCATCTATATCCATTTCAAAAGGATGATATTTTTTAGGAATAAATACCCGTAATTTGTAAGCAATCTCTGGTTTATTAGAGTATTCACTAAATTCTGCAATAGAACCTGGTCCTTCCGGAAAAATAATAACTATATCTATCTCCTTATCCATGAGTATGAGCTTTTGATCAATAGCTGGATGGATAAACTCTAATTCTTCAGGAATAATGGCAAAATCACATAACTGCTCCTCGATTACCCTCTTTATTTTAATTCTTCTTTTAGGACCCACACAATCTTCTCTATCACAACTCTCACAACTCTTAGAATATGCTACTCCCCAGCAATCCTTACCTTTAAGAAAACCTTGTCCAAGAATCATAACAGTTAAAGGAATTTCTCCCACTCTCTTTTGATAATCCTTCTTTAAAGCATCAATAATCTCATTTCTAATTGTTATTTTCTCATTTTCTGGCAATCTCTACACCCACCATAGAAATCAGAATATAATTTAAGTTTATACACTATTTTTTAATTGTAAAACGATCCCTCATACAAAAAAATTATTCTTTCCTACTTAAATAAAATAAGATACCTAATTTTCAAATTTGAAATATAGGTTTTAATAAACTTAAAATGAAAAACAAAAAAGAACATTTTTTAAGGAATTTATTCTAAATTATAAATATATAAGAAAGGGGCATGAAATCAAATGGGGTTAAATATTTTTTTAAGCTATGCAAGTAAAGATGCACCCTATTTCAAGATACCTCTAATTGCTGAAAATTTAAAGCAATATCCAGAAATAGATGAGACTTTCTACTGGCATGATGATGCTCGTGAGGACATTATAAAATATATGGATCAAACTATTTCAAAATGTGAAGTTTTTCTTCTTTTTTGCTCTCCGAGAGCTCTCGAATCTGAACCAGTACAAATGGAATGGGGTGTTGCACTTAAAAACAAGAAAGTAATTATTCCAATCTTTTTCAATGAAGACCATATTCCTACACTACTTAGTACTCTCGTCGGACTTCATTATGATCCCTATTATTGTGAAGATTTGGACCAAAAAATTAAAGAATTGTACTTTTTAATACTTAAACGTTCTGATGTAAAGCGGATTAAAATCACTGAGAAAATCGCTTGTGATGAATCTCAAATTGGTAATATTAGTATTATTATGAAGATGTTAATGAATATGGGTGGAATTTCAGGGGTAGCACTAATAAATAGCGTAGGCTCAATTGTTAGCAGTTTTCTCGAGGAGGATCTAAATGAAGCTAAAGTAGCCGCAATAGGTGCAACTGTAATCTCTGTAAGTGAACGGACATGTGTGGAATTAAACCATGGTGATTTCGGTTTAACATTCATCCAAGGAGAAAATGGTAGATGTCTACTATCTCGAATAGGAACTGAAAATACCCTTCTTATCATTTTTAACAAAACTTTAAGTTATGAAAAAATCTTTACTCAATATATTGAAATTCTTAAATTATTAAAAAATAGTATTACAGATATATCAAAAGAATAAACATCCCCTTAGATTACTAAAAATAAATAATCAAAAGTTCAAATTGTTAAAAATGTCGGAAATTACCTTTAAAGTGTGTATTTTTGGAGAAGGAGGAGTGGGTAAAACTACCTTAATTAATCGATATCTTACCGGTATTTTTGAAGCTGACACTAAAATGACCTTAGGATTAGATTTTTATGTGAAGGAATTAAAACTGAAAGATATCAATATCGTACTTCAAATTTGGGATTTCGGAGGTGAAGATAAGTTTAAGTTCCTTCTTCCTTCTTATATTAAAGGAGCAAACGGAGGTATCTTTATGTATGATATAACAAGATATACTAGCTTCGAAATTATGGATGTGTGGTTAAACTCCTTTAAGTATGATTGGGATAAATCCAAGAAATTCCCTCCCATTTTACTCGTAGGCGGAAAAATTGATTTAGAAAGTGAAAGAGCTGTAAAACATGAAGAAGCTAAGAAAGTTTCTAATGAAACTGAACTTGCTGGATTTATTGAATGCTCCTCAAAAACAGGAGAGAATGTTGAACAAGTATTCGAATCCCTTGCTCAATTGATGCTTAAAAAATATGAAAAGATTAATTAGAATCAGTTCTAGCTTTTTCTTTTTAAACTTGTTAAAACCTATAATTAATCTTAATCGATTTAGTTAAGTCTGACTAAAGGGTTAGCTAAAATGTTTTTCTACTAACTTTTTTGCTGGCGAAAACACCTTCTTATCACTAGTATCTGTCGCTAATAGCTCTCCAAAAAAATCTTGAAAGTCATCCAAAAAATCTTTCATTTTTTTCCTCAACACTTTAAGCTCCTTTTTGGAGATAAGTGCAATAAAAATTTCTACTCCTTCCTCTAACATAATTGTGAAATTCTCATGTTCCACTTGCTTAAGGGGACTCTCTTCGCGAGTGATTCGCCTTGTTGCTGAAGAAATCGCAGTTAGAACTCCACTTAGTAAAGTATCACGTAAGTGATCCTCAGATTCACGTTCTTCACTAAAATTGTATGTGAAAATCGGAATACCTGATCCTCGTATAATATATAGATATTGAATTGAATCCTTCCATTCTAATTCTGCTTTAGAAGGTAGGGTCTCTTTAAGTTGAAATATTATGATTGTAGCTAATACAAATATAAAGAGCATAATTATAGTCAAAGAAGCAGGAGTAGTCAAAAAATAGGGTTTTATAATTTCCACAATTATAACTGAAATTAACATCCCAGGAGTAAAAACCGTAAAATAAATACTTATGGAATATTCAAAATATTCTGGGTCTGGTGATTCAAACATAACTGTCATCCCTACACCAATTATCATAGCAAATCCGATTCCAATGAAAAATGGAAAAATAATTAAAATTACTATCTCATTAGTATTGATTAATGAAGGAATTATTAACGAAACTGATTGTATTGCCAATCCAATTAAAATCGAAAATCTTCTACCAATGATATCTGCTAAGTTACCTACCGGAAGGAAAAAAATTGCTGCTCCTAAAAAAGTAAATGTTATAAAAATCCCTAATTTATCAATTAAGCCAGAGTTATCTAAAATAAGAACACCAGCATAATAATTATTTACCCAAAAAAAACCCAAGATAAATATAAAGGCAATAATACTAAGATTATTCCTATTTCTGAAATAAGTTTTAATATCTATAGTTCTCTCAATTGGCAGCTTCAAGACGTCCTTTTTATTCTCTCCAACTAGGATAAACACCACGATTAAAAGAAATAAAATTAAAAACATGAATATTCCAATCAAAGTTCCTAGAATAAAATTGAACAAGGCTTCAAATATGAGCAGAAGCATTGGTAGAGTAAGACCAAAAGCGAGAGAACGACCTCCAAATTGAGCATTTGTAAAAATTAATCTGTTGTATGAAAAAGCACTACTACAGGAAAATCCTATAAAAAATCCCGCTATGGTGTAGGCGATGGGAATAACCCAAATCTCATTTACCAATAATGAAATTATGAAAGAAAAAGCAATTAAACCTGAACCGAGTAAAAACTTTATACTTCTAGATAATTTCTTTAAAGTCTTAATGGAGGTTATCGTACCAAATGGAACTCCTATGTAATGAAAAATTACAAAAAAATAGGGTGCCCCATTCTTAATAACTACGAAAATCTCAAAATAATAATGAAATTGGATAACTAAAAAAGCCCATATCCCCGCACTAATTAGAATTAACCATTCTGTCGAAGAGATATCTCGTAAAGGAGGTAAAATTTTCATTATAGAATCATCTTATATCGAATTATTGTGGATTATACCTTATTTTTAATTAGATCGATTCTTATATTTATACTTAACTTCATTGGTTTTTTTTCTCATGATCCTCGACTCTATTAACGACTTAACTAAATTCGAAAAAATCCCTAAAATCACCTTTAAACTTTATCTTTTCCGACCATAAAATTTTTAACCTACTAATTATTATATCATTTTGCCGATGGTATTTTTGATCCGCAACACGAAATATCCCTAACACCATCGACACGTTATTGGTTGAGAAAAATATCTCATCCTATATCGATGACATACGACCAATAGCAGGTTTCGGCCTTATGGAAGTCCCTCGGAACGGACCGCGGTCCAATGACCAAGGAGACAGGAAATAAGGACTTAACCCGACCACTACCTCGGTTGATTTAAGTACACCGAACCAAGCACGCATGCGAAACAACAAGAAACACCCAAAAATCGTGCTCATAAGAACATACTCCCCATAGATAATAAGTCTTCAATAATATCGTCTCATTTTTCAATTTGTTAATTTCAATTGTCTAAATTTAGACAACTTCGATATTGAATTCTTATCGTCTCTGAATACACAAACCTTAGTGCAAGTAATCTGAACCTTTCCTTGAGTAGACGCCAATACGCCTACACTATTTGGTGGATATCTTGGCTTGGGCACCGATGAAGAGCGTGACAAGCTGCGATAAGCTTGGGTTAGTCGCACGTAGACGTTGACCCCAAGATGCTCGAATAGGACATCCCCTTGCAGCCCAATAATCTGCAAGATTCCCACATGGGAAGGGGAACCCTGGGAAGTAAAACATTTTAGTACCAGGAGGAAAAGAAAACAATAGTGATTCCGTGAGTAACGGCGAGCGAAAGCGGAAGAGATCAAACCGAATCCCTCGGGGAAAACCCAAGGGAAATGTGGTGTGTGGACCTTGTACGACCTAACCAAAGAAAGTGAATACCCCTGAAATGCTGAGCCATAGAGCGTGACAGCCGCGTAACCATAATTTGGAAGGTTGCTGCGAGGTATCCCGAGTAATGCGGGATGGTTTTCTCGTATGAATGTGCCAGATACACGCTGGCAAATCTAAATATGTCCCAAGACCGATAGCGAAATAGTAGCGTGAGCAAAAGATGAAAAGAAACCCGGAAGGGCCGTGAAAAGCGCTTGAAACCAAATAGTTTAGTAGTGATGCAGCCTGAAAGGACAGATTCTGCGTGAATGAGTTCTGGTGACAGAATATCAGAACACAGAGGACTAGGGTTGCATCTTCAGTCTGGAATCATTGGCCAGGGAGTTTATAGTAGGGGCGAGCTTAAGCGTCTTGCGGCGCGTAGGCAAAGGGAAACCAATATTCTTGCAACCTAATTAACACATTAGGACGACCTGCGTACTTAGGTGCAGTTCAGCTGTGCCAACAGGACGTAGTGAATCCTTCTAAGGGATTAGGCCAGAAGAATGGTCTAAAAGGGCCAAAAGTCCCTGCTATGACACCCGAAGCCGGTCGATCTATTCCTGGTCAAGATGAAGTCATTCGAAAGGATGATGGAGGTCTGAACTAGTGCTGATGTGCAATTCGCTTAGATGAACTGGGAATAGGAGCAAAAGGCTAATCTAGATCGGTGATAGCTGGTTCTCCCCGAAGTTGGTGTCAGCCAAACCTCAGACGAGATCGCCAGTGGGGTAGAGCACTAATTGCAAAGTAAGGGGAAGAAATTCCTCGCTTCGCTCTTAAACTCCGAAACTGCTGGCATCGAAGACTCTGGGAGACGGGTTGGTGGGCGTAAAGTCCATCGCCGAGAAGGGAACAACCTAGACTTGGGTTAAGGTCCCAAAGTGCAGGTTAAGTGTTAAACTGAAGGG